>ERZ1023293.6-NODE-6-length-144349-cov-129.193127_pt1 | contig 144349 bp, 157 predicted proteins | sample MGYA00380470_ERZ1023293 | MGnify/ENA primary metagenome ERZ1023293 (study PRJEB33173, sample SAMEA4830329) | metagenome | study: EMG produced TPA metagenomics assembly of the PRJEB25223 data set... | reverse complement strand
ATGAATTCAACGAAAGTGTTTTTATATAATTCCCACTAATTGGGGTCAGTCTAATCTCAATTTAAGTGGACTTTTATAACATAACGCTTCTATTGAATAACCTCATTTAAATATTCAATAATTTCATCTGCTTCTTCCTTTGATACTCCTAATATATGAGAAATGTAACCTTCTTCTTCTATATCATCTGAACCTATAATGCCAAATTGATTAGTCTGCATATTTAAAACTAAAGTTTTACCGTAGTGTCTATCTGTTTGTACAAGCATTAAGTCGTAGCGACTATGCTCACCAACAAAGCCGACGAACTGTACTTGGCTTTGTTCTTCATCATCATATAAATACATATCTATCATATCTCTGACGCTCCTTTACATTGCGAAAACTATTATATTTAAGTATAACGACAAATGATGATGACTGCAAAACTATGGTATGATTAACTTATTAGATGTATGAAGAGGTGACAAGCGAATGTATTTCGTAGATAAAGATAAACTAACTCAGAAAATCACTTACTTACAAAAGCTCACTGAAGATTACAATGATAATAAAAGGAATCCATATGCTTTTGAACGAATTGGTCAAATGTTAATTGAATCTTCTGTAGATATCGGCAATATGATTATAGATGGGTTTATTTTAAGAGATCCTGGTAATTATAAAGATGTAATAGATATTTTAGAATTGGAAAATGTAATTTCAAAAGAAACACAATCACATATCAATCAAACTATTGATGTTAGAAAACAGTTTGCACATCACTATATCGATTTAAATATGAATAAAATTGAGCCGTTATTTGATGATGCACTACCATACTATAAGCAATTTATTCAAGAAGTAGGACAATTTTTAGAAAATGAAAATGTACCAATTACCGCATTTGGAAAAGGAGAGAATAACTAGTGAAACATTATCAGGCATACTTAATCGATTTAGATGGGACAATGTATAAAGGCACAGAGGAAATTGACGGTGCCGCACAATTTATAGATTATTTAAATAATAATCATATCCCTCATCTATATGTAACTAATAATTCTACAAAGACACCTGTTCAAGTTACTGAGAAATTACGTGAGATGCATATTGATGCTAAACCAGATGAAGTTGTAACGTCAGCATTGGCAACAGCGGATTATATCTCTGAACAGCATCCTAATGCAACTGTATATATGATTGGTGGCCATGGACTTAAAACTGCACTAACTGATGCAGGGCTTTCAATAAAAAACGATGAACATGTTGATTATGTAGTTATTGGTTTAGACGAAAAGGTCACATATGAAAAATTATCAATTGCAACATTAGCTGTACGTAATGGAGCTAAATTTATATCTACCAATCCAGATGTATCCATACCTAAAGAGAGAGGTTTTTTACCTGGTAATGGTGCTATTACGAGTGTGGTCAGCGTCTCTACTGGCATTCAGCCAGAGTTTATCGGTAAACCTGAAACAATTATAATGTCTAAGTCTTTAGATATACTTGGATTAGAAAAATCAGAAGTTGCAATGGTTGGTGATTTATATGACACAGACATTATGTCAGGTATTAACGTGGGTATTGATACGATACATGTTCAAACTGGTGTGAGTACGTATGAAGATATTCAATCTAAAGAAATACCGCCTACGTATTCATTTAAAGATTTAAATGTAGCTATTGCAGAATTAGAAAAATAAAATTATCATCTATCTGTTTTGAAATTAATAGAGGTGTGCATATGAATAAAATACTCGTAACACGTCAAATTCCACAACACTACATTGAACAACTTAAAAAAATAGGGCAAGTTGTCATGTGGGAACACGATTTAACGCCCATGTCTAGAGAGTCATTTCTTGCTAACGTTGAAGATGCAACAGCATGTGTGATCACATTGAGTGAGCATATTGATGAAGAAGTATTTCTCAGGGCACCAAAACTTAAAGTGATTGCTAATATGGCTGTAGGTTTTGATAATATTGATATTTCATTAGCAAAGAAACATGGTGTAGTTGTTACCAATACACCTCACGTACTGACAGAGACAACTGCCGAACTAGGGTTTACATTGATGCTTACTGTAGCTCGTAGAATCATTGAAGCGACTTCATATATTCAAGAGGGTAAGTGGAAAAGTTGGGGACCCTACTTATTATCAGGAAAAGATGTTTACGGTGCAACTGTTGGTATTTTTGGAATGGGTGATATAGGAAAAGCGTTTGCACGTCGCTTACGAGGGTTTGATGCACGGATAATATATCACAATCGCAAACGTGACTTAAATGCTGAAAGAGAGTTAAATGCCACATATGTAACATTTAACTCTTTACTTGAACAAAGTGATTTTATTATTTGCACAGCACCTTTAACTAAGGAAACTGAGAATCAATTTGATGCTCGAGCTTTTAATAAAATGAAAAATGATGCTGTCTTCATTAATATTGGAAGAGGTGCAATTGTAGATGAGGAAGCACTTTTAGAAGCATTAAAAAATCATGAGATACAAGCATGTGGTTTAGATGTTATGCGTCAAGAACCTATTCAACCTGACCATCCAATACTGAAATTACCTAACGCTGTGGTGTTACCTCACATAGGAAGTTCATCTCAAGTCACTAGAAATCGAATGGTACAACTTTGTATAGATAATATTAAAGCAGTATTAAATAATGATGCACCACTAACTCCTGTAACCTCTTTACACTTTTAAAATTTATTCACGTTAGTCATATTCCATCAATTGAATGTGATAACGTGAATTTTTTTATTTGATAAAACTAACAATTTTGTTATATCCACTGTAATTGTCTAATCATGGCTTTAGAATTAAAATAATGTTGTTCTTAAAAAGAGAGAACCATTTCTAATTGAGTCGTTGACATATGATTTGAATATGTAAAAATTTCAATACAATTCTAATAAAGACATAAAATTTGAATTGAATTATATTTGAAACCTAGATATAATGAATTGTAAAATTAAAATATAAAATGTATATTGTATTGCTTGATGTCTATTAGTAATGATTACGGTTCATAGTACATGATTTTATATAAGAACATTGAGAAGATTTACGATTAATAATAGTTAGAGTTTGAGAGGTGCTATTTAAAAATGAAAGGAAAAGAGCCTTCTAACAAATATTTTAATAAAATGAAGCCTTACTTAATCACTTTGTTATATTTAGCTATTTTTATAGCGTTGTATTTAATTTATGGTAGTGGTGATACACAAAACAACTTCATTTATAATGAATTCTAATGAGGGAGAGTAGTTATGGCAGACTTAATTAATATTCTAAACCACTTTGTACAGGAACAACCTGAAGCAGTTGCGGTTAGACATACAAATGATGAGTTAACATATAAACAACTTGATGAAGAATCAAGTAAGTTAGCACATCTATTACAAGATAGTAAAAAGCCAATGATTTTATATGGTCACATGTCACCTTACATGATTGTTGGTATGATTGGAGCGATTAAATCCGGTTGCGGTTATGTTCCTATCGATACTTCTGTTCCAAAAGAACGTGTGAATATGATTATTGATAAAGTACAACCGGAAATCATTTTCAATACTTCAGATGAGACTTTGGAACAGACAAATGCACAAGTGCTTAAGGTTAGCAATATTCAGGATTCACAATATCCAATTGTCTTTGATAGTCAAATGAAGCAAAACGATGTAGTATATACAATTTTTACATCAGGATCTACGGGAGAACCTAAAGGTGTACAAATTGAATATGCAAGTTTAAATGAATTCGCAGAATGGATGGTATCTTTAAATAAAACTGGTACTGGTAAAGAATGGTTAAATCAAGCGCCATTTTCGTTTGATTTATCAGTAATGGCAATCTATCCTTGTTTAACATCAGGTGGTACTTTAAATCTTGTTGATAAAGATATGATCAAAAAACCTAAACTATTGAACGAAATGTTAGTTCAAACACCGATGAATGTTTGGGTTTCTACGCCTTCTTTTATAGAAATGTGTTTATTATTACCTAATTTAAATGAACAACAATATAATAGCTTAAAGCAATTCTTTTTCTGTGGGGAAATTTTACCGCATAAAACAGCTAAAGTCTTAGTTGAAAGATTTCCGAATTCAATGATTTATAACACATATGGACCAACTGAAGCTACTGTTGCAGTCACAAGTATACAAATCACAGAAGAAATTTTAAATCAATATAATCCTTTACCAGTTGGTGTGGCTAGACCTGGTACAAGATTATTTGCTACTGAAGAAGGAGAACTTGTCATTGAGGGGCAAAGCGTCAGTTTAGGTTATTTAAAGAATGAAGAAAAGACAGCCGCAGTATTTAATTTTGAAGACGGTGTCAGAACATATCATACTGGGGATAAAGCTAAAATTGAAGATGGATTGTGGTTTATTCAAGGACGTATTGATTTCCAAATTAAACTAAATGGTTATCGTATGGAACTAGAGGAAATTGAAACACAATTACGCCAGTCAAAACATGTAAGAGAGGCTGTTGTTGTGCCGGTTTATAAAAATGGAAAGGTCGTACATTTAATAGGAGCAGTAGTACCTACTGAATCTGTAGAAGATAATTTAGCAATGACAACTCAAATTAAACACGAACTTAAATCACGCTTACCAGAATATATGATTCCTAGAAAGTTCGAATGGATGGAACGACTACCACTCACATTAAATGGTAAATTAGATCGTAAGAAAATTGCCGAGGTTGTAAACGGATGATACCTTATGGCACATTTACATTTTTCTTAATTGCATTTATCGTTCTTATACCTGTGATAATACTTGGATTCTTAGGTAAGCGAAGTTATATTTACAATGGTATAAGTACAGCAATCATGATTGTCATTATATTTGCATCAGATAAACATAATCTGTTAGGGCAAAAATATCTAAGTGCACAACTTTTTTGTTTTATTATTTATGTCATATGGCAGGTTGCCCTCATTATGTACTACTATCAATCACGACAAAGGAAGAATACATTTACAAAATTTGTAACAATTATGGTATTGTCTATTCTCCCTCTAGCAATTGTTAAGATATTACAGAGTTCATGGTTAGGTGGACATCAAATTCACTTCCATGAAAGTAAATTAATTGAATTTGTAGGATTTTTAGGTATCTCGTACGTCACTTTCAAAAGTGTTCAATTAATTATGGAGATTCGTGATGGTTCTATTAAAGAAATCAAAGTAGGGAAATTGATACAATTCATTTCTTTCTTCCCAACCATTTCATCTGGACCTATTGATAGATATAAACGTTATGTGAAAGATGATAAGAAAATACCTAGTGGTGCAGAGTACAGAGAGCTTGTTATCAAAGCAATTCATATGATTATGTTAGGGTTCTTATATAAATATATTATTGCGTATTTGATTCAGACATACGCTGTTAATCCTTTACAACTTAACCTACATGGGTTTACTCATATGTGGCTATATATGTACGCCTATAGCTTATATTTATTCTTTGATTTTGCAGGATACAGTTTATTCGCGATTGCAGTGAGTTATTTATATGGTATTAAGACACCGCCTAACTTTAAACAACCGTTCAAAGCCAAAAATATTAAAGATTTTTGGAATAGATGGCATATGACTTTATCTTTCTGGTTTAGAGATTGTATCTATATGAGATCTTTATTTTACATGTCACGTAAGAAGTTATTAAAAAGTCAATTTGCAATGTCAAATGTAGCGTTCTTTTTAAACTTTTTCATAATGGGAGTATGGCATGGTCTTGAAGTATATTACATTGTATATGGATTATACCACGCAGCGTTATTCATAGGTTATGGTTATTATGAGCGTTGGCGTAAAAAGCATCCACCACGTTGGCAAAATGGTTTCACTACAGCTATAAGTATCATCATTACCTTCCATTTTGTAACTTTCGGATTCTTAATTTTCTCAGGCAAATTTATTTAATAAAGGAGTAATTAATTATGGAATTTAGAGAACAAGTATTAGATTTATTAGCAGAAGTAGCTGAAAATAACATTGTGAAGGAAAACCCAGATGTAGAAATCTTTGAAGAAGGTATTATTGATTCATTTCAAACTGTAGGTTTACTTTTGGAAATTCAAAATAAATTGGATATTGAAGTGTCAATTATGGACTTTGATAGAGATGAGTGGGCAACTCCTAATAAAATTGTAGAAGCTTTAGAAGAGTTACGATGAAACTGAAACCATTCTTACCCATTATAATCAGTGGCGTCATATTTATTATATTTTTATTTTTACCTGCAAGTTGGTTTACTGGTCTTGTGACAAATAAGACGTTAGCTGATAATAGAATTTCTTTAACTGATCAAGTTTTAAAAGGCACGCTCATTCAAAATAAATTATTCGAGTCAAATAAGTATTACCCGATTTATGGTTCAAGTGAACTGGAAAAGGATGATCCTTTTAATCCAGGTATAGCGCTAAATAAGCAAAATGCTAGTAAAGAAACGTTCCTTATCGGTGCGGGAGGTTCGACAGATTTAATTAATGCAGTTGAACTTGCAGCGCAATACGACAATTTAAAAGGAAAGAAATTTACATTTATTATTTCTCCACAATGGTTTACGAATCATGGATTAACAAATCAAAACTTTGATGCTCGTATGTCACAAAGTCAAATCAATCAGATGTTTAACCAAAAAAATATGCCAGCTAATTTGAAGAAACGGTATGCACAAAGATTGTTACAGTTTCCGCATGCACATAATAAGTCATACCTTAGAGAACAAGCAAAACATCCTGATGATGTCTCTGGAAACTACATTTCTTCATTTAAAGAAAATCAATTAACTAAGATTGAAGCTATTAAATCATTATTCTCATTCACTAAGCCACCTCTAGCAGAAGTAAAACCTGCAACAAGAGAAGATGCTTCATGGGATGAGATGAAACATAAAGCTGTCGATATCGGCAAAGCAAATACTCAATCTAATAAATATGATATAAGAGATCCATATTGGAAATTGATAAAACAAAACAAGCGTAAAATCAAAAGGGATTATGAGTTCAACATTAACTCACCTGAGTTCCAAGATTTAAAACTATTAGTGCAAACGCTACATGCTGCTGGAGCTGATGTACAATATGTTAGTATACCTTCAAATGGAAGATGGTATGATCATATAGGTATCAAAAAAGATAGACGTGAAGCTGTATATAAAAAGATTCATTCAACAGTAGTTGATAATGGTGGAAAAATTTATGATTTGACAAACAAGGACTATGAAAAGTACGTAATTAGTGATGCTGTTCATATTGGATGGAAAGGTTGGGTTTACGTCGACCAGCAAATCGCAAGACATATGGATGGTCATGCACCTAAAAATCATGAAGTCGATTATTCTAAAAATAAACCACCACACAAACATCACAAAGGTCGTCAAGATGATCAACATCAAGGCAACAAATAATATTATTAACCGAAATAAAATTAGGTGAACTAGGTACAGAATTCGTTGTTCATCCCGTGTAACGAGATTTGTAAGGGAAACACCTCGATGTAAAGTACTATTCATTTCTATCTTTGATAGCCAGTATATAAAATGCTTAGGAACAATATTTTGTATCCTAAGCATTTTATTGTTTATATAGCATCATAGGGTTAATATTAGTGCGCTATGATTTCATTTATTAATTTCTATCAAATTAAAAAAACCTAGGACGTCACTATGAGCCCTAGGTTTATAAATATATAGGGATATATTAGAATACTTGTTCTACTTCTATTACACCTGGAACTTCTTCATGAAGCGCACGCTCGATGCCAGCTTTTAAGGTTATTGTAGAACTAGGACATGTTCCGCAAGCGCCATGTAATTGTAGTTTAACTATACCATCTTCAACATCTACAAGCGTACAATCGCCACCATCTCGTAGTAAAAATGGACGCAAACGTTCTATAACTTCTGCTACTTGATCAAACATTGTTGGATTCTCAGTAGGCATGTGACATGTCTCCTTTCAGAGCAATTATTTCATAATCATTATTATTACATTATAATAGATAAAGTAGTAAAAATCTATAAAACAAGATAGGGGATTTTAATGACTAAAATTAGTGTTGTCGTATATGGAGCAGAAGTCGTTTGTGCGAGTTGTGTAAATGCACCTACTTCTATAGATACTTATCAATGGCTTCAAGCATTACTTTTAAGAAAGTTTCCTCAACATCATTTTGAATTTACATATATTGACATACGAAATGATACTGAAAATTTAACTGATCATGATATGCAATTTATAGAAAGAATTAATGAAGATGAGTTGTTTTACCCATTAGTTACGATGAATGATGAATATGTAGCAGATGGTTACATACAATATAAACAAATAACCCGTTTTATTGAATCATATTTTACCACGTAAGATTAAAAGAAGGGGGACAATATTCATACTAACCATGTGCCTCAATTGACATTGTCTGTGTTATTTTCTGGTGAAATTCTTCATTTTCGGGCTACATCTTTTATTGAGAAGAATAACTTTTCAATTCTGTCATTGTTTGTGATTAATAATAAAGAACCTAGGAAAATGTAAGTGTCCTAGGTTCTTTATTTATTAACCATTATGATATTTATAGCGCCACAGAACACCTGATTTTAAAATAGAAGCCAGTCGTCCGGTAACTGTTCGATCCATGATATAAGCAAAACCTTGTTTGTCACCTAAAGAGCCTAAAAAGCCTTGTACTTTAATTTCAGGCATTTTATCTGGAAGTGGTTCGTTATTCCATTGCTTCTTCAACACCTCAGCAATCTGTTCACCCTGTAGTTCTGCTAGTTGAGCGCTGGGTGCATGTGGTAAATTAGCACAGTCACCTACGACATAGACATTTCTATAGGTTGGGACTTGATGGTACTGATTAATAATCACGCGTCCAGTAGTACTCATATCGATAGGAAGATTACGCACAATTTCAACAGGTTGTATGCCTGCTGTCCAAACGACTAAATCAATATTCTCTGGTTTACCATTATTATAAATTTTTCCAGGTTCAACTTTGTCGATGACTGAATTGGGTACTACAGTAACATTGTGTTTAGAAAACCAATTGGATATGTATTTACTTAGTTTCTCAGGAAAATTCCTTAAAATTCGAGGCCCTCTATCATATAATAAAATTTCCAAGTCTGATCGACTTTCACGTAGTTCGCTCGCTAATTCAATGCCACTTAAACCTGCCCCAACGATACCTACACGCGCCCCTTTAGGTAATTCGCTAATTCTATGGTACGTATCACGCGATTTAGATAATGTTTGAATGCTATGAGTATATGCTTCAGCACCAGGGACATTATGATATTTATCCTCACACCCTAGACCAATGATAAGTTCGTCATAATCTATTTTTGAATTTCCAACTGTTATCATTTGTTCGTCCAAATCTATATCATTGATTTCCCCATAAACCGTATTAATTTTACTGCTATCTGGAAATTGGATTCGCACCTCTTTGTCAGATTTAGTTCCTGCTGCAAGTGCATAAAATTCTGGTTTTAAACCGTGGAATGGCATGCGGTCGATTAAAGTTAAGTGATATCCCTCAGGAATTGAATGAGGTAAAATGCGCGACATAATTCGCATATTACCATAGCCCCCGCCTAGTAATACTAAGTTTTTCATTGATTTATACCCCTTTGTTAAAATTGTTTTATTGAAACCCTTTTCAAAAATTACTAGAATACTCTAAATGAAGATGATTCCTAGTCCCTGATAGTTATAATAAAATACTTGTATGCATGACTATTATATCTATTTTTCAAAATGACTACAAACAAATGTAGAATACAATTTAATTATTATAAAATTTAAAAAGATAAACAAAATTAAAATCGTCATACCGACTGATAGTCAGGACATTGAATACTTTGTTATAATGTTTAAACTAATAAAGATAAGAAGGTGACTTATGTTTCCATTAGTGGAGTTCTGTATTTCAAATATGGCCAAAGGCAGTGATGTTGTATTTGAAAAATTAGAAAATGATCCTAATATAGATGTCCTTGAATACGGTTGTCTACAAAATTGTGGTCTATGCGCAAGTAGCTTGTATGCCCTTGTAGATGGTGATATTGTTGAAGGTAACACACCAGACGATTTATTAAAAAACATATATCAACATATCGAAGATAATGATATAACGAATTTGCTATAGAGATTAAAAAATTATGGGAGGTTTTTTATATGCCAACAGTCATTTTAACTGAAGCGGCAGCATTTGAAGTTAAAGACATGTTAAAAAATAACGACATGTCTGATGGTTATTTAAAAATTAAAGTAAATGGTGGAGGATGCACAGGATTAACCTATGGTATGTCAGCCGAAGCAGAACCTGGTGAAAATGATGAAATTCTCGAATATTATGGTTTGAAAGTTCTAGTAGACCAAAATGATGCTCCAGTATTAAATGGAACAACAATTGATTTTAAACAGTCACTTATGGGTGGAGGATTTCAAATAGACAATCCTAATGCTATTGCCTCATGTGGTTGTGGAAGTTCATTTAAAACAGCTAAAGTCGCTGGAAATCCAGAGCAATGTTAACTTCATATTGCCATCCGAAATTAAATTAAACTTTTCACAAACTATCCCTATTGTAGCTTGAAAATATAGGGTAAAAGCTATAAAATTAAAACTAGATTAAAAGTGTCTTTTATGTGAACAACTGAAGAGCAAAACCCAAAAAAGACTTGAAAATTTTAAATGTTGACTAAGACTATAAAGAAAGAGACAATTTGGCTTGTCATATGTTTATAGCCTTTATCTACATTGTTGGTTGGTTAAAATATTATGAAAGCTTAGGTGAATTAGAGATGGCTCAAGATCGTAAGAAAGTGCTCGTATTAGGTGCAGGTTATGCTGGTTTACAAACTGTAACTAAATTGCAAAAGGAACTTTCTGCTGATGCAGCGGAAATTACTTTAATTAATAAGAATGAATATCATTATGAATCAACTTGGTTGCATGAAGCTTCTGCCGGTACGATTAATTATGAAGATTTATTGTATCCTGTTGAGAAAACTGTCAACAAAGATAAAGTGAATTTTGTTGTTGCTGAGGTAACAAAAATTGATCGTAATGCTAAACGCGTAGAAACTGATAAGGGTGTTTATGACTTTGATATCTTAGTTGTTGCACTAGGTTTTGTTAGCGAAACATTTGGCATTGATGGTATGAAAGAACATGCTTTCCAAATTGAGAACGTTTTAACTTCTCGTAAGTTGTCTCGTCACATTGAAGATAAGTTCGCAAATTATGCTGCTTCTAAAGAAAAAGATGATAAAGATTTATCTATTTTAGTTGGGGGAGCTGGATTTACAGGTATTGAATTTCTAGGTGAATTAACTGATAGAATTCCTGAATTATGCAGTAAATATGGTGTTGATCAAAGTAAAGTGAAGTTAACATGTGTTGAAGCAGCACCTAAAATGTTACCGATGTTCTCAGACGACTTAGTTAGTTATGCAGTAAAATATTTAGAAGACCGTGGAGTAGAATTCAAAATTGCAACACCTATTGTCGCTTGTAATGAAAAAGGTTTCGTTGTTGAAGTCAATGGAGAAAAACAACAGTTAGAAGCTGGAACTTCTGTATGGACTGCTGGAGTGCGTGGAAGTCATTTAATGGAAGAATCATTTGAAGGTGTTAAACGTGGACGCATTATCAATAAACAAGATTTAACAATTGAAGGTCATAATGACATCTTCGTTATAGGAGATTGTTCAGCGTTTATTCCAGCTGGTGAAGAGCGTCCATTACCAACAACAGCTCAAATTGCTATGCAACAAGGTGAGCATACTGCTAGCAACATTAAACGTTTATTAAATGGTGAATCAACACAAGATTTCCAATATGTTAACCGTGGAACTGTATGTTCATTAGGTGCTAATGATGGTGTTGGAATTGTATATGGTAGAGATATCGCTGGTAAAAAAGCAGCATTCTTGAAGAAAGTTATTGATACTCGTGCGATTTACAAACTTGGTGGCATAGGATTAGCCTTTAAAAAAGGGAAATTTTAATCAAGTAATAGACATTAAAAATACAATAAAAAGGTACGAGACATAATTTATTGTCTCCCTTAGCAAAGATGACTAGAGTTAAAATATGTAAACAACTCAAATTAATTTTGTCATCGATTGTTTATATTTTAATTATACCTGGGACAAAATGATTGTCTCAGGTTATTTTTTATCAAAAAAATATGATGAAGAAGAATTTCACACTTAATTAAACAAAAATGCTTTTTATTTAGAGTTAGAGTAAAAAGTGGTTTTGTTTAATATTGTGGTGTTCATAACTTATAATTATTGTTATACATAATGAGGAACGGAGGATCTATATGCAATTTTTTATTAATCAAGATACGCCAACATCAATTGAAACGATTGTGGTGGGTGTGCCAGATCACCTCAACCAATTAGGTGAGATAAAATATCATAAGACGTTAATTAAAGAGCGATTAGAAACATTAAAACAATATCATGTCATCAATAGCTCAATCGGCAAAATATCATCAACGCTTATTTATATTGATGAAAAGCCCAAAAGATTATTAACTGTAGGACTAGGAAACTTAAAAATTTTATCATATCAACGTTTATTAAAAGTTTGGGGTCAGTTGTTTCAATATTTAAAAGACGTTCATGTAACGGATTGTGAATTATTGTTAGATACTTTCAAATCTAAATATGGTAACATTATTGAAATTTGTCAAACTTTAGGTTTACAAAGTGCACAATCTATCTTTGAATTTGACCATTATAAATCGGATAAAAAGCCTCCATATCAAGGTAGAGTCTATATACAAACGACAGAGCATAATATAGAAACGAAGATTAACGAAGGCCAACAATTGGGTGAATCTATAAACTATGCTCGTGAACTAAGTCAAATGCCTCCGAATATTTTAACACCCCAATATTTTGCCGAAGAAATAAAAAAGCATTTCGAAGGGAGTTCCGTTAGTGTAGATATCAAAGATCACCGAAAAATTATAGATGAAGGATTTGGATTAATACATGCAGTAGGTAAAGGTTCTAATCATGGTCCGAGATTAATTACGGTATCATACTATGGTGCAGAAGCTGATGAACCACCTATTTCATTAGTGGGTAAGGGCATTACATATGATTCCGGTGGATATAGTATTAAGTCTAAGATAGGTATGCAAACTATGAAATATGATATGTGCGGTGCGGCCAATGTTATTGGTATGGTTGATGCGATCTCTAAGCAAAAGCTACCTGTAAATATTGTAGGAGTGATCGCTTCAGCTGAAAATATGATTGGTGAATCTTCGATGAAACCAGATGATGTATTTACTGCGCTTAATGGTGAAACGGTAGAAATGTTGAATAGTGATGCTGAAGGTAGAATGGTTTTAGGTGACGCAGTATTCTATGCAACACAATTTAAACCACAACTAATTCTTGATTTTGCTACATTAACGGGTGCAGCGATTGTAGCTTTAGGTGATGACAAGGCGGCTGCTTTCCAATCTCATGCTGAAAATGAACTTAAAAACTTATTAACAGTTGCACGTCATGTAGACGAAAAAGTATTCGAATTACCTATTACAGAGACTGAAAGACATTTAATTAAACAATCAGATGTAGCAGATTTAGTCAATCATACGAACGGTCAAGGAAAAGCATTGTTTGCAGCAGCATTTATTTCGCATTTTAGTGGTGACATCCCACACATTCACTTTGATATCGCGGGCCCTGCAACAATTAAAAGTGCTACATATAAAGGTCCAAAGGGTCCGACAGGTTACATGATACCTACAGTTGTAGAGTGGTTACAACAAAAATATAAATAAAGTTATATAGACTCAACTTATTACATTTTTAGGTGTTATATTTCAGTTATTGAAAATAATCAACTAAATATAACTAAATGTATATAATCGTTGAGTCTTTTTTAACATTGACATTAAATATATGTCTTGCTAGTATGTATTTTATAAATACTTTAGTTCGATAGAGTGATAAAGGGTGAGGCGGAATGATAAATGCTGTTGTAATCGCAGTCATATTAATGATCATACTCTGTTTATGTCGATTAAATGTGGTCATTAGCTTATTTATTAGTGCACTTGTCGGTGGATTAATATCAGGTATGAATTTAGAAAAAGTAATTAATGTTTTTGGAAAAAATATAGTAGATGGCGCAGAAGTCGCATTAAGTTATGCGTTACTCGGTGGTTTTGCTGCTTTGATTTCATATAGTGGTATAACTGATTATCTTGTTGGTAAAATTATTGCAAGTATTCATGCTGAAAATAGTAGACTTTCCCGAGTTAAGGTTAAAATAATTATTATCATTGCATTGTTAGCAATGAGTATCATGAGTCAAAACTTAATTCCTGTACATATTGCCTTTATTCCAATTGTAATACCTCCGCTTGTGAGTTTGTTTAACGATTTAAGAATTGATCGCAGACTTATTGCTTTAGTAATAGGATTTGGTTTGTGTTTTCCTTACGTGCTATTACCTTATGGTTTCGGTCAAATTTTCCATCAAATCATTCAAAGTGGTTTTCAAAAAGCAAACCATCCAATTGAGATGAACATGATATGGAAGGCGATGTTAATACCTTCAATGGGATATGTTGTGGGTCTCATACTTGGATTTATTGTTTATAGAAAGCCACGCGTTTATGAACAACGTAATGTAAATGATCGAGAAACAATTTCGGAACTCAAACCTTATGTGCTAATTGTTACTGTCATTGCCATACTAGCTACGTTTTTAGTACAGACATTTACAGATTCTATGATTTTTGGTGCGTTAGCTGGGGTACTTGTTTTCTTTGTTTCAAGAGCTTATCGTTGGTATGAACTCGATGAACAATTTGTAGATGGAGTCAAATTAATGGCTTATATTGGTGTAGTGATACTAACAGCTAACGGGTTTGCTGGCGTGATGAATGCAACAGGTGATATAGATAGCTTAGTCAAGAGTTTAACAGGATTAACTGGAGATCATAAATTGATTAGTATTATCGTCATGTACCTCATTGGACTTATTGTAACATTAGGTATTGGTTCCTCTTTTGCAACAATACCTATTATTGCTTCATTATTTATACCTTTTGGAGCATCAATTGGTTTAGACACAATGGCTCTTATTGCTTTAATTGGTACAGCAAGTGCTTTAGGTGATTCAGGTTCTCCAGCAAGTGATTCTACACTTGGACCGACAGCCGGTTTGAATATGGATGGACAACATGATCATATTCGTGATACATGTATCCCGAATTTCTTATTTTATAATGTTCCCCTTATGGTTTTTGGTACGATAGCAGCTATGGTACTATAACTACTGAAATGAGGTGTGAACTATGACCAATCTTTTAGAAACATTTGAAATGAAGATTGAACAAAAAGAAGATGGTAAAGTAGTAGTGTCTATGCCTGTGACAGATAAAGTAAAGCAACCCTTTGGCTATTTACATGGTGGTGCGAGTTTAGCTTTAGGTGAAACAGCATGTTCGATAGGTGCTGCTCATTTGATTGATACGCAGCAATTCATTCCACTAGGTTTAGAAATGAATGCAAATCATATTCGCTCAACTCGACAAGGACATGTGAGAGCGTTTGCTTCTTTAATACATCAAGGAAAAACAACACAAGTTTGGAATATTGATATCAAAGATGACCATGACCAATTAATCAGTGTCATGCGTGGTACGATTGCTATTAAACCTATTCAATAATGTAACAGAACACCCCGATTAAATTGTGAATTCTACACAATCTAATCGAGGTGTTTGTTTATGAGATTTTCTTATTTAAACGTTTATATGCTTTACTTATGCGTTCAGCGCTTTCTTTACCGCCCATTATATTTCTTGCAAAAGGACCTAGTTCTAAATCTGCAAGTCCACCAGCTACGAATAATTGATTTAACCATTCTAGTTCGTTTGACAAAGAAGGATAACCTGAATGATTGAGTGGTGCTTGTTCGTTTTGAATAAGGTTTTTAATGAGTGGTTGTGTTAATAATTGATTATAAAATCCGGTAGCTAACAAAATATGCTTATATTCAAAATATTTTCCAGCAGCGATAATATAGGATTCTGTTACATCATCAATTTGACTCATATGTATGACGAGTCGACCACTTTGCACATATTTCTTTAACCTTAAAAATAATTCCATAGGCATTGAACCGCTATGACGCTCGTCTTCAATTAACTTCATTCTTGCATCTGAAGAGGATATAGATGCAAGATGGTTCAATTTCTTTGGTCCTAACCAACCAGGATCAGCATCAAAATCGTGTATCTCAATATCTTTATTCATCCATAAATGAACAAGTTGGTGATTGTGTTCATTTAATAATTTTAAAGTGAGGTGGGCAGCAGATATACCTGAACCAACAACATGTTGAGTATCTTTATCTAAAGAGGCATGATAATTATCAGCAAATATGTGTTTTACATTCGCTTTATTTCTGAAAATTTCAGGTATGAATGGCGTTTGCGTATAGCCATTTGCTATCACAACACAATCGGTAACCATTTTATCGCCAGTTGATAGTTTTATACACCATTTACCTCTTGATTTATTAATAGCTTCGACTTTACCTTGTATATGACAATCATTAAGTTTAAATTGATGTATCAAATCATGAACATGATGCATAAACATATCTCTTTGAGGACGTTTATACGGGCCGTAATAAGCTGAAGTATACTGATGATATCTAGCATATTGTTTGAGATGAAACGGTTTAGGATGAATATGATGAACGAAAGGCGATCTTAAGTATGGCATACTAATACGTTGTGTATAAATATTAAATCGCTCACATAATGAGGAGTAAGGATCTATGATAGTAAGCTCCTCATTTTTTAGTCCTTCATTTTTTAATTTAAGTGCAATGGTGGTTCCTTGTAAGCCACCACCAATAATTGTCCAATGCATTGAATCGCCCCTCTACTTTCAAAACGTAATTATTACGATTTAAATCATACCACAACTTGCAAAGAGTTACAAAGTGTCATTTTTATTTAAAGAGGAGCAAAACAATTTTAATGTAAATTTACATATGAATACAAAGTATTTTGGCGAGACTCTTGAGGGAACAGGACAAGCTGAAGACTACAGGCTGAAGCTGTCCCCTAAGAAAGCGAGCCAACAATACGAAGTATTGTAAATAAAGAAGCCAGTAAATGAATTTATGAAAACTCATTTACTGGCTATTTTGCTAGGAATTATGTCCCAGGTATTAATCATATTATCGATTTAAAAAAATTAGTAAATATTGAATTTGATTTTGGTATAAAACTCTTAAAAGTATGAATTATAGCTTTGTATGCTTCATATCCTCTTTAATTTCATCAATTTTAGTATCTTTGGTATACGGTGTTTTAATGTTATAGGCAGCTTTCATGATTAAATGACTTGAAAGGGGACCAGTAATAAATACGAAAATAATTCCGATAATTAATTGCATATTTACATATCCTTCAGTGCCAATAAAGTATAAAAATGCTCCAAATAGTAAAAACATCGCACCCAGTGTGGCTGCTTTACCAGCTGCATGTGCTCTTGAGTAAACATCCCTTAATCGAATGAGACCCGTTGCAGCAAAGGCACTGATCAAAGCTCCAAGAAGAACAAATATGATAGAGACACTAGTGACGATCGTTGCTATCATGCTTGATCACCTTACCTTCATCCATAAATTTAGAAAAGACTGCAGTTCCTAGAAAAGCAAGAATACCGACCATTAAAATAACGACGAGCATGTATTTAATATTCAGTAAAATACTAAATAGCGCTATCACGGCCATTAACTGTAAACCAATTGCATCAAGTGCAACGACACGGTCTGCTAGAGAGGGTCCTAAAATAACACGTATTAACATTGCTAACATTGATAAGACAACAATAATTAAGGCTGTAATAATAAATATTTTAAAAGGCATTATTTCTCGCCTACCTTTCTAACGACCTTCTCTAATGAAGATTTGATACTTTGAATCTCTTCTTCCTTTGTACTGAAATCAATTGAGTGGATATAAATCTTTTTACGGTCATCACTAATACCTAAAACGACTGTGCCGGGTGTTAACGTAATCAAATTGGAAAGTAAAACAAGTTGCCAGTCACTTTCTAATTCCGTCTCGTACACAAAGAATCCGGGTTTATTCTCAATTCGTGGTTTGAGAATAATTTTGAGTACACCAAAGTTTGCTTTTATTAACTCAGTTAAAAATGTAATGATAAGCATCACAATTCTATATATTCTCACTAAATAAAACTGACCAGGCAAGACACGGTGCAGGAGATAAACTAGAAATAATCCTAGTATAAAACCCAATACAAAGTTATTTACGGTATAGCTATTTGTTACAAGTAACCATATGACAGAAACAAGTAAATTAATTACAAACTGTATAGCCAAACTATTTACCTCCTAACACACTATGAATATATTGACTTGGATCGACAAACGTTTCAGCACCATCTTTGATGATTGGGAATAATGCGTCTGCAGATAATCCAAAGACTACAGTAATCACTGTAGATGCGACGGCGATAGTTGTTAGATATTTAACATTTACCTTTTTGGATAAAGTATATCCTTCAACTTCACCGAAAAATCCTCTTAAGAAAATACGTATGACTGAATATAACACGATTAAACTTGATAAAAGTACAATGATACCACTTAGATAAAATCCTTTTTCAAAGGTCGCTCGAACAATGTAGAATTTACCATAAAAACCACTAAAAGGTGGTATACCCGCTAAGCTTAGCGATGCAATAAAGAATGTCCAACCTAGAATAGGATATCCTTTAATCAAGCCACCAAAATGACGTAAGTCAGTCGTTTTAGTGATTTTGTACATGACGCCAATGAGTAAGAACAATGAAGCTTTAACTAACATATCATGTAGTGTGTAATATATTGCACCAGTCATGCCTGATTCGTTCATCATAGCAACACCAACTAATATGACACCGACTGCAATCATAATATTATAAAGGATGATTTTCTTCGTATCATAGTAAGCTATTGCACCTACACATCCAAAAATAATTGTAAGTAATGCTAAGAAAAGGATGACATAATGAGAAAAGCTTACTGTGTTATTGAAGAATAAACTTAGAGTTCTCGCAATTGCGTATACACCCACTTTAGTCAATAGTGCGCCAAAGAACGTGATGATCGCTACTGGAGGAGCATAATAAGCACCAGGTAGCCATACGTACATAGGAAAAACGCCTGCTTTAGTGGCAAAGACAAAGATAAATAAAATAAAAACAATATTGACTAAGCCGCTGTCATGCACAGAAAGTTGTGATAATCTTTCACTAATATGAGCGAGATTTAAAGTTCCTACTACTGAATATAAAACTGCAACACCCATGACAAAGAAAGATGATGAAACAACATTGACTAAAATATACTTAATTGTTTCTTGTAATTGTATTTTAGTAGTACCAATAACGAGTAAACAATATGAAGACATTAAAAAGACTTCAAAGAACACAAACAAGTTGAAAATATCTCCTGTTGTAAATGAGCCAATAATACCAATCAACATAAACATGATAGAGAAATAATAATAATGGCGTTCTCTATCTAAACCGATAGAACGATATGAGTATAAAATGACTAAAATGGTAATAATAATACTTGTGATGATGAGTAGAGCGCTAAAAATATCGACTACAAATACAATACTGTATGGGGCTTTCCAAGAGCCCAGTTCAACCTTGATTGGTCCGTCTCGTAGCACATTCTTTAAGTTAATCAATGCAACGACTAATGTTAACAATGTACCGACAAGTGCAACATATCTTTTTATTATTGGGCGCTTTCCAATAAATATGAGTAAAATTGCAGTTAGGATAGGTATGACTAAAGTTAAAACAAGCAAGTTACTCTCTATCATCTTCTGGCGCTCCTTTCATTAGCTCAACGTTATCTGTGCCTAGTTCTTTATATGTTCTAAATGCAAGAACTAGGAAGAAGGCTGTTGTAGCAAAGGCGATAACGATAGCTGTTAAAATCAATGCTTGAGGGATAGGGTCAACATAGCTTGATGTTCCTTTTTCAAATATTGGAACAGTTCCGTGTTTTAAACCTCCCATAGTAATTAAAAATAAATTTGCGGCATGAGTTAGTAGTGTAGTCCCCATAATGATACGTATCAAACTTTTAGACAAAACGAGATAGACACTTATAGATGTGAGAATACCACTAACAAAAATCATGATAATTTCCACTATTCGTTCTCTCCAATCGAAATAATTATAGTCATAATAGTTCCTACAACTGCACATAAAACACCAAAATCAAAAAACATCGCTGTCGTCATGTGCATAGGTTCAAGTAAAGGCAAAGGGATGTCAAAAGTGACATGTGTAAAAAAGTTTTTAGACATGAACCAACTTGTTAATGGTGTACCCACGCAAAATAATAAACCAATACCAATTAAGATTTTAAAATCTAAAGGAAAAATCTTTCTCATAGTTTTTACATCATATGCAATTGTAATAACTAATAATGCACTAGCGAAAAGCAAACCACCAACGAAACCGCCACCTGGTGTATAATGTCCGGCTAAAAATAGTGAAAAGCCGAACACAATGACCATGAAGAAAATAATCACGGCAGCGTATTGAAACATAAGGTTATTTTGTTGTCTATTCATGGTCATTCACCTCACTTGATTGATTTTTTTGTTTTAATCGTAATTTAATCATTGTATATACGCCTAAACCTGCAATACCTAGTACAGATGACTCGAATAAAGTATCCATACCACGGAAATCTACGAGAATGACATTTACCATATTTTTACCATGTGCTAAATCAAAAACATGTTCTTGGTAGAATTTAGTAATAGATTCAAAGTGTCTATTACCATAGCCAATTAATCCTAAAATAATCACTGATAATCCTACTCCAATTGAAATTACAGCATTTGTCAGTTTAAAAGTAGGTTTTTCATTGTAGCGATTTAAATTAGGTAGGTGATAAAAGCATAGTAAGAATAATGCTGTAGAAATAGATTCCACTACAAATTGTGTTAATGCTAAGTCGGGCGCTTTAAAGAAAATAAATAATACTGATATAGCGTAACCCACAGCGCTTAACATAATAATGCTAAACAAACGTGATTTTGCAAATATAATGAAAGTTGAAGCAATCAGTAAAAACAATACTGTTGCACCTTCAAATACGCGTAAATGACTCACGTTTTTAAAGTCAATACTAAAGGGTACACTGATGACAGTAACAAAAGTTAAAGCAATGAGAATACCTAAGATAATCACCAAATTATTTCTAGAAAAACCTGTAACATAACTATTTGTTATATTTTCGGAATATCCTGGAATACGACGGCCTGAAGTGTCATACCAATGATTCAACGTTAACTGATATGGATGTGCTTGTAATAAACGAATCCAATAACTAAATGAAATTAGCAATAAAATACCTATAATATAAATACCTATTGTTGATAAGAATGCTGGAGTTATACCATGGAATAAATGGAACTCAGCAGTTATATTTGACGTTTGACTAACTGCTTCAGATGCCGGCTCTATAATAGATTGCGTTAATATACTTGGGAATAAACCGAATACTATAACTAGTGATGTTAAAATGATAGGTGAAATAAGCATTAACATTGAAGATTCATGTGCTTGTTTTGGCAGTGCTTCAGGTTTATAAGAACCAAAGAATATATGCAATATAAATTTAATTGAATATACAAATGTGAAAATACTACCGATAATGGCAATAATTGGTAAAAGTATACCTAAAGTATTTAAACTCATTAAATTTAAATGTGTAACATTAATCATCGACTCTAAGAATTTCTCTTTTGATAGAAAGCCATTAAAAGGCGGTACACCAGCCATGCTTAATGTTGTAATAACTGTAAGCGTGAATGAGATAGGCATGATTGTAAGTAAACCGCCCAACTTTTTAACATCACGTGTACCAGTTGAATGATCAATACCACCTGTAATCATAAATAGTGCACCTTTAAATGTGGCATGATTAATTAAATGAAATATGGCAGCAACAAATCCAGCAACATAAAGTTGACTATTAGCGCCTTGATAATGATAACTTACAGCACCAATACCAAGCATAGACATAATCATCCCTAGTTGAGACACAGTTGAGAAAGCTAAAATACCTTTTAAATCTTGTTGTTTTGTTGCATTAAGTGATGCCCAGAATAGGGTGATTAAACCAACAATTGTAATTGTCCATACCCAACCTTCGGATATTGCAAAAATAGGTGTGATTCTTGAGATTAAATATAGTCCTGCTTTTACCATCGTTGCAGAGTGAAGGTATGCACTTACTGGCGTAGGCGCCTCCATAGCATCTGGCAACCAAATATAAAAAGGTACTTGTGCAGATTTTGTAAATGCACCAATCATAAAAAGTATCATTGCTAAGATAAAGAAAGGACTATTTTGAATGTCACTTGCTTTTGAAATCATAGTCTGAATACTAAAAGTATCGGTAGCTAGGGAAAGTAAAATGATACCACCTAGCATGCTCAAGCCACCTAATACGGTAATGATTAAAGATTTTTGAGCACCATAAATTGAAGCTTTTTTTTCTCTCCAGAAAGAAATTAATAAAAAGCTAGAGAAAGAAGTTAACTCCCAAAATAAATATAAAATAATAAAATTATCAGAGAGTACAACTCCTAACATTGCACCCATAAATAGTAATAAATAACAGTAAAAATTCCCGAGTTGTTCTGATTTGCTTAAATATCCGATAGAATATAAAACCACTAGACTTCCTATGCCAGTGATAAGCAAACTGAATAATAATCCGAGACCATCCACATATAAATTGAAATTCATTCCAATATGTGGCATCCAATTTAAGTTTTTCATTACGTTATTACCTGACATCGTCATTGAAATCAATGATATGAAATATATAAATAAGACAATAGGAACAGGTAATACAAACCATCCTAAGTGTATACGTTTAACGAACCGGTATAGGAATGGAATAATGAGTGCAAATATTAACGGTAATAGTACCGCAATATGTAACAAACTCACTATGTTTTCCTCCTTTAAAATTTATTTACGACACATATTATACATCAATGCGCTTCTTCTGAAAAACTATGTAACTGCTTGAAGCTCTTGATTTAAAGACTCTTTTAAATAAGAAGAAACTCGTCAAAATTTATTCAAAAATTTTAACTATATGAATAATTATTTCGCTTTATTACTAAAGTTTTAATATGGATTAGTCGAAGTGTCTTTTATATTGAATAGCGTAATCTTCTTTTAAACGATTTAAATTATTTAAAGACAATCGTGAATAATCTGTCTCCTCTTTTTTTAATTGATTCTCAAGATGTGTAATAGCATGTTGAAGTGAGTCTTCATAAGGTATGGCCTCGACATTAAACTCACGAAGTTGAGAAGGTGTTGCGTAACGTTTCTCAAAATGGCTTAAAGCTTTACGTTCATGAAAAAAGACGCCTTCTGTTTCATTGGGATGGTGTAAATCGCCTTGTTTGGGATGTTTGATTACTTGTTCAACTTGTACGAGTATTTGATTTCCAGTTTCCTCTTTGATACTTACCCCATAAACGCCTGTCTTGTGAGAAAATCGATATAACATCCTATATTACTTCCTTTCATATATGTTAATATATGTTTATATCATAACACGAATGGAGAATTGAAATGACGAACTATCCTCAGTTAAATAAAGAGATTCAAGATAACGAAATTAAAGTAGTTATGCATACAAATAAAGGTGACATGACGTTTAAATTATTTCCCGACATTGCTCCAAAGACAGTTGAAAACTTTGTGATACATTCAAAAAATAAGTACTATGATGGTGTAACGTTCCACCGTGTTATCAATGATTTCATGGTACAAGGTGGGGACCCAACTGCAACTGGTATGGGTGGAGAAAGTATTTATGGTAGTGCTTTTGAAGATGAATTTTCTCTAGAAGCTTTTAACCTTTACGGTGCATTATCAATGGCTAATGCAGGTCCTAATACAAATGGATCTCAATTCTTTATAGTCCAAATGAAGGAAGTGCCTGAAAATATGTTAAGTCAATTAGCAGATGGTGGATGGCCTCAACCTATTGTAGAAGCATATGGTGAAAAAGGTGGTACACCATGGTTAGATCAAAAACATACAGTATTTGGTCAACTGATTGAGGGTGAATCAACTTTAGAAGATATTGCAAATACTAAAGTTGGTGCTCAAGACAAACCTGTTTATGATGTAGTCATTGAATCGATAGATGTAGAAGAATAATTTATTCATTAATTGCAACTATAAGTTTTGTTGTATTGTATAAAGTGTATGAAGTCAGTATTTATTTTCAGAGATAAAATCCAATCAATAATTTATAACCTGAGGCAAATTTTGTCTCAGGTATTTTAATATAATGATAATTGATAACTTGGTTAGAAAATGATACCAAAATATTTTTAACTTTACCTTGATTATTAGAATAAAATGCTATAGACAATGTAAAAGGGTTTGATGTAATATTTCACAATTCGAATTCCAATGCTCTTTACTCATTAAATCTATTAGAAAAACATATATTTGAATGATAATTTTAATCCATTAGTTTATAGATTCATTTGCAAAACAATACAATAAGGATCCAGTTTTTAAAATTTAATGAATTTTATTATGGTTATAGTTAGTCGAGATATTTGATTTATGCTATGATATGAGTGTTAAGAAAATCGAAATAAGGGGTTATCAAGTTGAATCATCACTACAAAGTAGGTCAACATATCAAGGTACGTGTGACTGGTATTCAACCGTATGGCGCATTTGTTGAGACCCCTGACCATACTGAAGGGCTTATCCATATCTCAGAAATTATGGATGATTATGTCCATAACTTAAAGAAATTTCTATCTGAAGGACAGGTTGTTAAAGCAAAAATATTATCAATTGATGATGAAGGTAAATTAAATTTGTCCTTAAAAGATAATGATTACTTTAAAAATTATGAGCGTAAAAAAGAAAAACAGTCTGTCTTAGATGAAATTAGAGAAACAGAAAAGTATGGGTTTCAAACACTTAAAGAACGCTTACCGGTCTGGATCAAACAGTCAAAACGTGCAATTCACAATGACTAAACGACTGTCAATTCGTGCCAACATGTGATGTTACGATATATGTAATCAATCACATGATAACGACAATCTTTAAACAACAATGTGTTGTTAGGATTGTCGTTTTTTATTAATTAAATTTAACAATTATTTTGGATAAACGATGATTTCAATAAGGGGAAATAAAAGAATTTTAGACAATTATTATTTATTTGTTGAATATAATTAACTATTCTTAACATTTTTATAATTGGGGAATAAATAATTTGTAAGCAAATAATTAGAATAGTATGTAACTAGCATGCTATAGTCATAACATCATTAAGCAAGGAGAGTATTAAAAATATGAATAATAAATATGAACCTTTATTTAAATCTTTAACACTACCTAATGGTGTTGAGGTAAGAAATCGTTTTGTTTTAGCTCCTCTTACACATACTTCATCAAATGATGATGGAACAATTTCGGATATAGAATTACCTTACATTGAGAAACGTTCCAAAGATGTAGGGATTGCAATTAATGCCGCAAGTAATGTCAATGATGTAGGTAAAGCATTTCCTGGTCAACCTTCTGTTGCACATGACTCAGATATCGAAGGGTTAAAAGAACTTGCTCAAGTTATGAAGAAAAATGGTGCGAAAGCAATAGTCCAAATTCATCATGGAGGTGCTCAAGCTTTACCAGAGTTAACACCTGATGGAGATGTTGTTGCACCAAGTGCTATTTCTCTTAAAAGTTTTGGTCAGCAAGAAGAACATGATGCTCGTGAGATGACTGCTGAAGAAATTGAACAAACTATTAGAGACTTTGGTGAAGCAACTAGAAGAGCAATTGAAGCAGGTTTTGATGGCGTTGAAATTCATGGCGCAAACCATTATCTTATTCACCAATTTGTTTCTCCTTACTATAATAGAAGAAATGATGTTTGGGCTGATAACTATAAATTCCCTGTTGCTGTTATAGATGAAGTTGTTAAAGCTAAAAAAGCTCATGCAAATGATGATTTTATTATTGGTTATAGATTGTCACCTGAAGAAGCGGAATCACCAGGTATTTCAATGGAGATAACTGAAGAATTAATTCACCAAATCGCAAATAAACCACTTGATTATATTCATGTGTCATTAATGGATGTTAACTCAGTGACGCGAGAAGGTAAATATAAAGGTGAAAATCGCTTGAAACTTATTCATCAATGGATAAATGGACGTATGCCACTTATTGGTATAGGTTCTGTCTTTACAGCTGAAGATGCACTAAATGCTGTTGAGAACATTGGAGTTGAATTTGTTGCGTTAGGTCGTGAAATTCTACTTGATTATGATTTTGTTGCTAAAATTAAAGAAGGACGAGAAGATGAAATTATAAATGCTTTTGATCCTAATCGTGAAGACCAACATTATCTAACACCAAATCTTTGGGAACAGTTTAATCAAGGATTCTACCCGTTACCTCGAAAAGACAAATAATTGAATGGTATATCTGAATGTATCTATTCCCCCTAATGTTAAACCAACATTAGGGGTTTTTATTATAGAGCATTTTATGATTTTTACTTTATTGAAATTAATGTTTATTAACGATATAACTTGTCAATGATAGAGTCGTTATGTCATTATAAATGTAAGGGCTTACATATATGTTTTGCATCAAGATTTAGTCTGTTTCATACAATTCAATTTGTCGATTATGACGATATTGATTCATTTTATTGTTATATTAAAAAATAAGTTTGAGAGTCGATAGAAATCAGTTATGATATTGTTAATAAGTTTTTATTCGAAAACAAAGGGGAGATTTTATGACTCAATCTGAAAAAATTATTAACTTAACAAATCACTATGGAGCGCATAACTACGTTCCACTTCCAATTGTTATTTCTGAAGCAGAGGGTGTATGGGTGAAAGATCCGGAAGGTAACACGTATATGGATATGCTTTCGGCCTACTCGGCAGTGAATCAAGGTCATCGACACCCAAGAATTATTCAAGCATTGAAAGATCAAGCAGATAAAGTCACGTTAGTATCACGCGCTTTTCATAGTGATAATTTAGGTCAATGGTATGAGAAAATATGTAAACTCGCAGGTAAAGATAAAGCATTGCCTATGAATACAGGAGCCGAGGCGGTTGAAACAGCTTTAAAAGCTGCTCGTCGTTGGGCTTATGATGTTAAGGGTATTGATCCGAACAAAGCTGAAATAATCGCCTTTAATGGTAATTTCCATGGACGTACGATGGCACCAGTATCGTTGTCTTCAGAAGCTGAGTATCAACGAGGCTATGGTCCATTGTTAGATGGCTTTCGAAAAGTTGAGTTTGGTGACGTTAATCAATTAAAAGCAGCAATTAATAAAAATACAGCAGCAATTTTAGTAGAACCTATACAGGGAGAAGCAGGGATTAACGTACCACCAGAAGGATATTTGAAAACAATTAGAGAATTATGTGATGAACATCAAATTTTATTTATTGCTGATGAAATTCAAGCAGGATTAGGACGTTCAGGAAAATTATTTGCAACGGATTGGGATCATGTAAAACCGGATGTTTATATTTTAGGAAAAGCGTTAGGTGGAGGGGTATTTCCTATCTCGGTAGTTCTTGCAGATAATGAGGTATTAGATGTATTTACTCCTGGCTCACATGGTTCTACATTTGGTGGAAATCCACTAGCGTGTGCAGTTTCTATTGCAGCTATAGATGTCATTATTGACGAGGATTTACCTGGTCGTTCATTAGAATTAGGAGAATATTTTAAGTCTGAATTGAAAAAAATTGAGCATCCATCTATTAAAGAAGTTAGGGGACGAGGATTATTTATCGGTATTGAATTACATGAAAGTGCCAGACCATATTGTGAAGCTTTGAAAGAACAAGGATTATTATGTAAAGAAACTCACGACACCGTTATTAGATTTGCACCTCCATTAGTGATAACGAAAGAAGAGTTAGACATGGCTTTAGAGAAGATTAAGAGTGTATTTGCATAGGTTCAAATAGTTGTAACAATTAATTTAGAAAATGTTTAAAATGCTTTCAATTGTGTTACAATTACGAATGAAAGCGAAATCATTTAGTAAAAAGAGGCGAATAGGATCATGACTGAGAATAATAATTTAGTAACTTCCACTCAAGGGATTATTAAAGAAGCATTACACAAATTGGGCTTTGATGATGGTATGTATGACCTTATAAAAGAACCAATTAGATTTTTACAAGTGCGCATTCCAGTACGAATGGACGATGGGACAGTTAAAACATTTACTGGATACCGTGCACAACATAATGATGCAGTTGGCCCTACTAAAGGTGGCGTTCGTTTCCATCCAGAAGTTGATGAAGAAGAAGTGAAGGCTTTATCAATGTGGATGACTTTAAAATGTGGCATTGTTAATTTACCTTATGGTGGGGGTAAAGGCGGTATTGTTTGTGATCCGCGTCAAATGAGTATACACGAAGTTGAGCGTTTATCTCGAGGATATGTAAGGGTTATATCTCAATTTGTTGGCCCTAACAAAGATATTCCAGCACCAGATGTTTTTACAAACTCTCAAATTATGGCTTGGATGATGGATGAGTATAGTGCATTAGATAAATTTAATTCGCCAGGTTTTATAACAGGCAAACCTATTGTATTAGGTGGATCTCAAGGACGTGATCGCTCTACAGCTTTAGGTGTAGTCATTGCAATTGAACAAGCGGCAAAACGTCGTGGCATGGATATTAAAGATGCCAAAATTGTGATTCAAGGTTTCGGCAATGCAGGTAGTTTCTTAGCTAAATTCTTATACGATTTAGGTGCTAAAGTAGTTGGTATAAGTGATGCATATGGAGCCTTACATGACCCTAATGGACTTGATATAGATTATTTATTAGATCGACGTGATAGCTTCGGTACAGTTACAAATCTATTCGAAGATACAATTTCTAACAAAGAATTATTCGAATTGGATTGTGACATCCTTGTTCCTGCTGCAATTTCCAATCAAATCACTGAAGATAATGCGCACGATATTAAAGCAAGCATTGTTGTTGAAGCTGCTAATGGCCCTACGACACCTGAAGCAACACGTATTTTAACAGAAAGAGATATATTACTAGTGCCGGATGTACTTGCAAGTGCAGGGGGTGTGACTGTATCTTATTTCGAGTGGGTACAAAATAATCAAGGTTATTATTGGACTGAAGAAGAAGTCAATGACAAACTACGTGAAAAGTTAGTAACAGCATTTGATACGATTTATGAATTGTCACAAAATAGAAAAATTGATATGAGGTTAGCAGCATATATAGTAGGTATTAAACGTACTGCTGAAGCGGCAAGATATAGAGGTTGGGCATAAGAAAAATATTATAAGTATATGATGAAAACCCTGAGACATCAGTTGATAGTCATAGGGTTTTTATCATGTTTATGCAATTGATAACTTTATTAATAGTAAGTTAATGTTAAAAGTAATGCTTTCTCAAATGTTCTTAAGTAAAATGCGATGATAAAATCATTATGAAGTCAGTTCAACTCAACGCTAATATTTTATTGTTGTGTTTCTGAAACTTTTTTATATCTATCAGCATAATTAGTGAATACACCATCAACACCATATTGATTTAAGTTTCTCATTTGATTTTCATCATCAACTGTATAAGGATGAACTAAAAATCCTAAATTTTTTAAATGTCTTGTGTTCTTAATATTTAAATCTGTGTATTCAGGACCTACTCCAATGGCATAAGATTTAATATTTTTTAAATCTTGATTAGAAGCTTTTTTAAGTTCAAATTTATTCATTAGTCTAATAAGTGGTATATTGGCGTTCATGTGATGTACCTTTTCTAAACTACTCCCTGAAAATGATTGGATCATCACATGTCCATGTTTAAGTGATTTTTGTGTTAACAAGTCATGTTTATCTAATGTATCTAATAATTGCTTTTCCATGCCAGGATAAACATCTGGCGATTTAGTTTCAATATAATAGTTTGCATTTTTGCCGTAGCGATTTAAAATTTCGTCTAAAGTAGGAACTTTAGCATTTTTATATTTATTTTTGGCATATTCAGGATGCTTTCGATTAAACCAGCTTCCTGCATCAAGTTGTTTTAACTCTTTTAAAGTAAACTGATCGACACGTCCATGGCCATTAGTCGTACGATTGACCTTTTCGTCGTGCATAGCAACCAAGTGACCATCTTTAGTACGTTGTAAATCGATTTCTATGTAAGATGCTCCTAATTCATTATGACTTTTATCATATGCTTCAAAAGTATGTTCTGGGGCGTAACCACTTGCGCCACGATGTGCAATAGTTGTAAATTTCTCCCCAGTTAAATTTTTAGCCCAATGATTATGAGTATCGTTTGTTTTACCACTTACTGAGTCTGATTCAGCTTGTCGTTTAAATGTTTTAGCTGATGATTGATTCATATTAGATGGAATATTTGTGTGTTGTTGTATAGATTTCTCTGATTGGTTTGGTGATGAGGAGTGGTTCGAAGTTTCAGCTATCGTAGGGGAACTTAAACTAGCTAAACCTAGAGTAACGGAAGATAAAGTTGAAATGATCATTTTCTTAGACTTAAACATAAAAACATCCTTTCAAAAATAGTATGTCTACTTAAACGTACATCAATTTGAAAGGATGAAAGGGAATTTTACAGTTTTTTTATATAAACTTTGATAACTTAATACAAAATTAAATTTTTGTAATTTTAGATAGCTATAATTTTTAATAACTATTTTGATCCGTTGTCTTTTAATAATGCTTTTGCGACTTTTAGTTGATGTTTTACAGATTCTTGACCAGTTGAACCATAGCTTTGACGACGCTTAAGACAATTTTCTGGTGTTAAATAATCATATATATCTTCCTCAATATTTTCATGATGTTCTTGATATTCGCTTAAAGGTACGTCTAATAGGTAAATACCTTTATGAATACAATTTAATACGATTTTACCAACGATTTCGTGAGCGGTTCTAAAAGGTATATTTTTACTGACTAAATAGTCTGCTAATTCTGTTGCATTTGAAAAGTCATTTTTTACTGTTTGATTTAAAAGATTTGAATTAACTTTCATAGATGCAACCATACCTTCGAAGATTCTAAGAGATCCTTTAAGTGTGTGTACAGCATCAAATAAACCTTCTTTATCTTCTTGCATGTCCTTATTATAAGCTAACGGTAAGCCTTTAAGTGTTACTAACATACTCATCAAGTGTCCTGTAGTACGTCCTACTTTTCCTCTTATTAGTTCTGCCATATCAGGGTTTTTCTTTTGTGGCATAATAGATGAGCCAGTAGAAAACGCGTCTGATAAAGTGATGAATTTTGCTTCATCAGTCGACCAAAAGATGATTTCTTCTGCAAAGCGTGATAGATGCACCATAGTGAGTGAAATATGATGCAATGTTTCAACGATATAGTCACGATCACTGACCGCATCTAAACTATTTTCATACAGATTTGCGAATCCTAGAAGTTCTTGAGTCAGATGTCTATCTATGGGGTGTGTAGTTCCACTTAAAGCTGCAGCACCTAATGGTGAGATATCTATACGTTTAAGACTATCCACGAATCTACCTTTATCTCTTTCTAACATCCAAAAGTAAGTCATAATATGATGTGCGAACGAGATGGGTTGTGCGCGTTGTAAATGCGTATATCCAGGCATAATTGTGTCAACATGCTGGTCTGCTAATTGAACAATCGTTTGTTGAAACGACGTTATAAGTTCAATAATGTATTGAACTTGTTCTTTAGTATACAAATGCATATCTGTGGCAACTTGATCATTACGACTACGACCAGTATGCAGTTTTCCACCAGCTTCGCCAATACGTTGAATAAGCTCGTGTTCAATATTAAGATGAATATCTTCGAGAGAAGCTTTAAATTCAAGTTGACCTTCTTCAAAGTCACGTTGAATATTTTTAAGCTCATTAATGATGGATTGAGCTTCATCATCTGTAATAATATGTTGTTTAGCGAGCATAGTTGCATGTGCAATACTACCTTGAACATCTTGTTTAATTAAATTTTTATCAAAATCAATTGACGCATTGAAATCATCAACCCATTCTTCGGGTTGAGTTTCAAATCTGCCACCCCAAGCTTTATTGCTCATTACTATACCCCCCGTGAAGTAATGCATTAACTTGTGTAGGTAAACCATAAATATCAATGAAACCTACTGCTGCCTCTTGATTGAAAGCATCTTCTTTTGTATAAGTAGCTAATTTTTCATCGTATAAAGTGTAAGGAGATTGTCTGCCATTGACAATAGCGTTTCCTTTAAATAATTTAATTCTCACATCGCCCTCAACATATTGTTGAGTACTATCGATAAAGAGTTTTAAGCTATCTGTTAATGGTGAGAACCACAAACCATTGTATATTTGTTCTGAAAATTGTTTTTCAATGACAGGCTTAAAGTGCGCTACGTCTTTTGTTAATGTAATCGTTTCTAGTGCTTTGTGTGCTTTTAAAATCACTTCAGCACCTGGTGTTTCATATATCTCTCTAGATTTTATTCCGACCATTCTATTTTCAACATGATCAATTCTACCAATACCGTGTTTACCAGCAAGTTGATTTAAGTAAAGAATAAGATCATCTAATTGATACTCTTTGCCATCAACTTGTACTGGAATACCTTGCTTAAATGTAAGGATAATTTCGTCTGCTTCATCTGGAGTTTCTTCTAAAGGTGTAGTTAAATCAAATGCATCTTCTGGAGGAGCGGCATAAGGATCTTCTAAAATACCACATTCATTAGCTCTACCCCATAAGTTTTGGTCGATTGAGTATGGTGAGTCATGATTGATTGAAACAGGAATATTATGTTTAATTGCATAATCAATTTCCTCTTCTCTGCTCCAAGCCCATTCACGAACAGGTGCAAATGCTTTTAACTTAGGATTTAACGCTTTGATTGCCACTTCGAAACGCACTTGGTCATTCCCTTTACCAGTACATCCGTGTGCTATACCTATTGAATTTGTTTTTTCAGCAATTTCAACCATTTTTTTTGCGATGAGTGGACGTGATAATGCTGAAACTAGAGGATATGCATTTTCATACATTAAATTTCCTTTAATAGCATAACTTACATAATCATCACTAAATTCTTTAGTTGCATCAATAATATGACATTCGACTGCACCCATGTCTAAAGCTTTTTGATATACAACGTCTAAATCTTTACCTTCGCCTACGTCAAGACAGCAAGCAACTACGTCATATCCTTTATCAATAAGCCATTGAACTGCAACACTTGTATCTAAACCACCTGAATATGCTAAAACGATTTTATCTTTCATATTTACACCTCAAATAATTTTTATGATTATCAATATGCATCTATCATATCAGATTGATAATGAAAATAAAACCACTTTTCTACATAAATATTCATTTTTGAATCTAATTATCTTTGGCTTTTTAGTTTTAAACACTGGTATAAGGGCATTCTTGTATATTTTAAAATTTCTGTAAATTGTATATTTGGAGTGGTAGTGCGACTTTTGATATTAAAAATAACTTTTTTTTATGAATGAAAAGGTTAAATAAAAAAGCAATTTCCTTTGATAAGTTAGCCTTCAGAATTGAATAGCGCATCTAAACTTAGTAGAATTAGTATAAGTACTTATAACAGGAGGCAATAAGATGACTCACATTCAATTAGACTATGGCAAAACTTTAGAATTTTTTGACAAACATGAACTTGATCAGCAAAAGGATATTGTTAAAACTATCCACCAAACTATTCATAAAGGTACAGGAGCAGGTAATGACTTTTTAGGTTGGTTAGATTTACCTGTTGATTATGATAAAGAAGAATTTTCTAGAATCGTCGAAGCATCTAAACGTATCAAATCAAATTCCGATGTACTTGTTGTTATCGGTATTGGAGGTTCATACTTAGGTGCACGTGCTGCAATTGAGATGCTTACATCTTCATTTAGAACAAATACGGAATACCCTGAAATTGTATTTGTAGGTAATCATTTATCTTCAAGTTATACAAAAGAATTATTAGATTATTTACAAGGAAAAGATTTTTCAGTTAACGTTATTTCAAAATCAGGTACTACGACAGAACCAGCAGTTGCATTTAGATTATTTAAACAATTGGTTGAAGAAAAATATGGAAAAGATGAAGCTAAGAAACGTATTTTTGCAACGACAGATAAATCTAAAGGTGCACTTAAACAATTAGCAGACAATGAGGGTTATGAAACGTTTGTTGTACCTGATGATGTGGGAGGTCGTTATTCTGTTCTTACAGCTGTAGGATTACTACCAATTGCAACTGCAGGTATCAATATCGAATCAATCATGATTGGTGCGGCTAAGGCACGTGAAGAGTTATCTTCTGATGATCTAGATCAAAATATCGCATATCAATACGCAACTATTCGTAATATTCTATATAGCAAAGGTTATACTACTGAAATGTTAATTAATTACGAACCGTCTATGCAGTATTTCAACGAATGGTGGAAACAATTATACGGTGAATCAGAAGGGAAAGATTTCAAAGGTATTTATCCATCAAGTGCGAATTACACAACTGATTTACATTCCTTAGGACAATACGTTCAAGAGGGCCGTCGTTTCTTATTCGAGACAGTGGTTAAGGTCAACCATCCAAAACATGATATCAAAATTGAAGAAGATGCAGATGATTTAGACGGACTGAACTATCTTGCTGGCAAATCAATCGATGAAGTGAATACAAAAGCATTTGAAGGTACATTACTTGCACATACTGATGGTGGCGTTCCAAATATCGTTGTAAATATTCCTCAGTTAGATGAAGAAACATTTGGGTATGTTGTTTATTTCTTTGAATTAGCTTGTGCAATGAGTGGATATCAATTAGGTGTTAATCCATTTAACCAACCTGGAGTTGAAGCCTATAAACAAAACATGTTTGCGCTATTAGGTAAACCAGGCTTTGAAGATAAGAAAAAAGAATTAGAAAATCGTTTATAATTTCAAGTTGAACTTAAAAAATAAGTTTAGGACATAATTCCTAGCAAAATAGCCAGTAAATGAGTTTTTTATAAATTCATTTACTGGCTTCTTTATTTACAATACTACGTATTGTTGGCTCGCTTTCTTAGGGGACAGCTTCAGCCTGTAGTCTTCAGCTTGTCCTGTTCCCTCAAGAGTCTCGCCAAAATACTTTGTGTTTATATGAAATTTTACACTAAAATATTTTATAAAAATAAGGCACTTTCGTATAATTTAATAAACATTACTAAACTAAATTAACGATGAATTCATTTGTAGGAACAATGAAAGACTAGGATTTAAAAGATATGCCTATCACTATGATAAATATGGTTTTAAACGAGACTTGAAATTATATGAATGTGATGATTGTTCAGAGTGTCCTCTGAAACACCATTGTATAAACTTCAATTCAAAAACAAATAAAAAAATAATGAAGAATTATAATTGGGAATATTTTAAAGCCCAAATTAATAAAAAGCTTTCAGAACCAAAAACAAAAACCATCTACAGTCAAAGAAAATTTAGTGTGGAGCCTGTTTTTTGATTTATGAAGGCTATTTTTGGTTTCACTCGAATGTCCGTTCGAGGGATAAATAAAGTCAAAAGAGAACTAGGATTTGTGCTAATGGCACTTAATATAAGAAAAGTAACAGCTCAACGAGCTGAAAATAATCAAAAAATTTATAATAAAGACAATTTCTGTATTATTTCAATAGAAATTGTCTTTATTTACTTATCCTAGAACTTTATGTCTCGGACTTGTTTTTATTATGTGTGTTAATAAGAGAAAATGAAAATTGAGTAACGTCAGACTAATAAAAAGTCAAATTCAGATAGGAAATAATAAATATTCACTTTATTAGATTTTCGATAACGGATGGAATAGCAAAATTTGATGAATTAGATATCAATATATAAATTCTTAATTCCTACCTAAGTCTGATTTATGTTGTTGACCTAATTTTAATGTTTCAAAAAATATCATTTGCAACTATAATGGATAAGTAATAAAACCCTAAGAAAGGATTTGATGTGTTGTCGCTTTCTCAATTAGAAGAATGGTTTGACGCATTTCGGCAATTCGGATATATTCCTGGGTTCATTATGCTTTATTTAAGAGCCATTGTACCTGTGTTGCCCCTCACTTTGTACGTCGTGCTATTAATACATGCGTATGGATTGTTTCCAGGTATAATTATCAGTTGGCTAGGTATCGTCTCAGGTACTTTTACTGTCTTTCTTATCTGTAAGAAACTTGTGAATACAATAAGAATGAAAAAATTAAAAAGTAGAAAGTCTGTTCAAAGGCTTATTAGCTTCATAGATAGACAAGGGCTTATCCCTTTATTCATATTATTATGCTTTCCATTTACACCCAATACATTAATAAATATTATTGCGAGCTTATCTCACATCAAAATAAAATATTACTTTTTGGTATTAGTTATTTCTAAATTGATTTCAATTACTATTCTAGGAGTAATGGGAAAAGAAATTTTCACCATATTTACTAATCCTTTAAGAGCGCTTATTATGATAGTGTTACTCGTAGTATTGTGGTTTATTAGTAAAAAGGTAGAAAAGTATTTTATGGGTTCTACCAAGGAGTAAAACATGAAACAATTGATTAAATATTTGATTTCCTTTACTTTTGCAATTATTATTGTAATATTCATTCAATCATTTATAATCGTAGGCGCTATGATATCAAATAATAGCATGACACCTACCTTGCAAACGGGAGATAGAGTAATAGTTAATAAAATTAAAGTCACGTTTGACCTAATACAACGTGGTGATATAATCATGTACAGGCATAATAACAAAACTTATTTTAGCAGAATTATAGGAAAGCCTGGTGAGTCTGTGAGTATTAAATCACAACGTATTTATATCGATGATAGACAAGTAAATGAACCATATATGAAAGATAGGCATATTAAAGACATTACATTAAGAGAAATTAAAAATTCTGATGGTGATACGATTCCACCGGGAGCATATTTTGTTTTAAATGATAATAATAACAAACATTCTGATTCAAGAACCTATGGTTTAATAGATAAGAAAGATATCATTGGAGATGTCAGTTTGAAATATTATCCATTTAAAGAATTTAACTATCAATTTAAATAACCAGAAGAGGTGTAGATTTTGAAAAAAGAAATTTTAGAGTGGGTTGTTGCCATAGCCGTTGCCATTGCACTTATAGCCTTAATCACTAAATTTGTTGGGAAGTCATATTCTATTAAAGGTGATTCAATGGATCCCACATTAAAAGATGGAGAGCGTGTAGTGGTAAATATTATTGGCTATAAATTAGGTGGCGTTGAAAAAGGAAATGTCATTGTATTTCATGCTAATAAAAAAGATGATTATGTTAAAAGAGTTATTGGAACTCCAGGTGATAGTGTTGAATATAAAAATGATACACTCTATGTTAATGGTAAAAAGCAATCAGAACCATACTTGAACTATAACGAGAAACGTAAGCAAACTGAGTATATCACAGGTAGTTTCAAAACAAAAAATTTACCAAATGCTAATCCTCAATCTAATGTTATTCCTAAAGGTAAATATTTAGTTTTGGGAGATAACCGTGAGGTAAGTAAAGATAGTCGTTCATTTGGTTTAATTGACAAAGACCAAATTGTTGGAAAGGTATCGCTTAGATATTGGCCTTTCAGTGAATTTAAATCTAACTTCAATCCAAATAACACTAAAAATTAAATATCAATCAACTTTGGAGATTTCTATTCATGCTTTTAAAAAAATAGAAATCTCTTTTTTGTTTTTCTTAGAAGATACACCTGTGTGATATGATTAATATTAAAGGAGTGAGGGAATGTTATGGAATTTAATACATATATTGGTCGAGCAGGTACAGGAAAGTCAACAGCCATGCTTACTCAAATAAAAAATAAAATGAAGCAAGACCCGCTGGGTGATCCTATAGTATTAATTGCACCTACGCAGAGTACTTTTCAATTAGAACAAGCATTTGTAAATGATTCCGAACTTCATGGTAGTTTGAGAACTGAAGTACTTCACTTTGAAAGATTGAGTCATCGTGTTTTTCAAGAAGTTGGTGGTTTAACAGAACAACGATTATCTAAGGCTGCTTTAGAAATGATGATTTTCCATATTGTTCAACAACATGAGTCTGATTTGAAATTGTATGCTTCACAAGCTCAATACTATGGTTTAAGTGAAAAGTTAGCTGAGCAAATTCAAGATTTTAAAAAATATAATGTCACTCCTGAGCACTTAGATCAATTGATAGATAATCATTCAATGCAAACGAGAACAAAACATAAATTAGAAGACATTTCTCTTATTTATAAACAATTAGAATCACGAATGAATGGTGAATTTATAACAACAGAGGATAGTTTGCAACAATTCATTGAAATACTATCTCAATCTCAGTGGATAAAAAAGGCTGAAGTATTTATTGATGGGTTTCATAATTTTTCTACATTGGAATATAGAATTATAGAAGCACTTGTTCAACACGCCAAACAGGTGACTGTGTTATTAACGACCGATGGCAGCCACCATCCATTTAGTTTGTTTAGAAAATCATCTGAAGTTTTATCACATTTGGAGGATATCGCTAATCGTTTAAATATAAATCTAAATAAAACTTATTTTAATACATTTTATCGCTATAAAAATGATGATTTAAAGAATCTTGAAAATGGGTTTGATGCATTACAATTTACGCCTAAACATCATCAAAATCATGTTAAAATATTTGAATCTTCAAGTATGAGAGAAGAAATAAATGAAGTAGCTCGACGTATTTTAAAAGATGTCAGAGAAGCAGATTATAAATTCAGGGATATTGCTATATTATACCGTGATGAATCGTATGCATATCTATTCGAGTCAATACTTCCTTCATATGATATACCATTTAACATTGATACTAAAAAATCTATGACACATCATCCCATCATGGAAATGTTACGTTCTTTATTAGAAGTGATACGTTCAAATTGGCATATTAATGCAATGTTACGATTGTTTAAAACGAATGTATTAACGTCTCAATTTAAAAGAAGTAGCTATTTAATTGATTTACTGGAAAATTTCGTTTTAGAACGTGGTGTTTATGGTAAACGTTGGTTAGACGAAGATATCTTTAGTATTGATCAGTTTAGTAGAATGGGACGTAAATCACATCAACTAACTGAAGAACATCAAGCATTATACAAAGAAGTAATTAAACTTAAAAAGAATGTTATAGATAAAGTGTTATATTTCGAACAAGCTATGAATGAAGCACATACTGTTAAAGATTATGCTACGTCATTTTATGAAAGTTTAGAGTATTTTGAATTACCGAGTCAGTTAATGACTCAACGTGATGAATTAGAGTTGGCGGGTCTAACAGAAAAAGCCGAAGAAATTGACCAAGTATGGAACGGTTTAATACAAATTTTAGATGATTTAGTTACTGTTTTTGATGATCAGGAAATGACACTTCAACAATTTTTAGATGTTTTTGATATAGGTTTAGAGCAATTAGAGTTTGTTATGATACCTCAAACTTTGGATCAAGTTAGTATAGGTACAATGGATTTAGCGAAAGTTGATAATAAAAAACATATTTATATGGTTGGTATGAATGATGGTATATTACCACAGACTGTATCTTCATCAAGTTTGATTACAGATGAAGAGAAGAAATATGTTGAGGACAATGCACATGTTGAGTTAAGTCCAACTTCAGATATACTGCAAATGGATGAAGCGTTTGTTTGTTACATCGCTATGACAAGGAGTCAACAAAGCGTTACTTTTTCATATAGTTTAATGGGAAATTCTGGAGATGAGAAGGAAATTAGTCCTTTTTTAACGCAAATTAAAGAACTATTTTATGATTTAGAAATCACCAATCTACAAGATTTACATGAAGCGCAACCTTTATTAATGATGCAACATTCACATCAAACAAAAATTCAGCTTTTTGAATATTTAAGAGGTTGGTTAGACCATGAAGACATCGATATTCGTTGGTTGGATGCATATTTAGCTATTCGAGACGATGATCAATTAAATCAAGGTTTAGATTATCTTACTACGTCATTGACATATGATAACGAGACTGTCCAATTAAATGAAACTTTATCACAACAACTTTATGGTAAAACTATCAACGCTAGTGTGTCTCGTTTTGAAGGTTATCAACAATGTCCTTTTAAACATTATGCTTCGCATGGTTTACGATTAAATGAACGCACTAAATATGAATTACAAAATTTTGACTTAGGAGATATTTTCCATTCAGTTTTAAAATATATTTCCGATCGAATTTATGGTAACTTCAAGAATTTAGATACTAAGAATATTCAATCACTTACTAAAGAAGCATTAGAACTTATTTTACCTAAAGTACAGTTTAATTTGTTAAATTCATCTGCGTATTATAAATATTTATCTAAAAAGATTGGATCAATCGTTGAAACAACTTTAAAGGCACTTAAATATCAAGGGGATTACTCTAAATTTGTGCCCCAACGATTTGAAACAGGATTTAGAAAATCACCTAAAAACAAAGATGAACTTGTTGCACAACCACTGATTACCAATCAGGGAATTCCGATTAATATAAGAGGTCAAATCGATCGTATTGATACATATACAAAAGGTGATCATAGTTATGTCAATATCATTGATTATAAATCTTCAGAAAGTAGTGCAACACTCGATTTAACAAAAGTTTATTATGGTTTGCAAATGCAAATGATGACCTACATGGATATTGTATTACAAAACAAAGAACGTTTAGGTCTTACAGATATTGTGAAACCAGGGGGGCTACTTTATTTCCATGTCCATGAACCGCGTATTAAATTTAAAAGTTGGGCAGATATAGATGAAGACCAATTTCAAAAAGACTATATCAAAAACTTTAAAATGAGCGGTTTACTTAATCGTGATCAAGAAGTGTTAGATGCTTTTGATATTAGACTTGAACCAAAGTATAATTCGGATATTGTTCCAATAGCATTAACAGCTAAAGGCGCTATAAATCAGCGTAGTAGTAAAGTAGCTGATGAAAACATCATTTATCAATTGATAGAACATAATAAGAAGAATTTTATCGAGACAGCCACCCACATTATGGATGGACATACTGAAGTGGCACCCTTGAAGTACAAACAAGTATTACCTTGTCAATTTTGTAATTATAAATCAGTTTGTCATGTAGACGGATTAATAGATAGTAAGCGTTATAGAACGGTAGATGAATCGATAAAACCATTAGATTTAATTCAACAATTAAGAACTGAAGGTGGTGAAAAGACATGATTCCAACTAAACCACAAGATGTGATTTGGACAGATGCACAATGGCAAAGTATTTATGCGAAAGGTCAGGACATACTTGTTGCTGCTGCAGCAGGTTCCGGTAAAACAGCCGTTCTAGTTGAGCGTATTATACAACGTATACTTAGAGATGATGTAGATGTAGATCGGTTACTAGTTGTAACATTTACGAATTTAAGCGCACGTGAGATGAAGCATCGAGTTGATAAACGTATACAGGAAGCATCTTTTAAGGATCCCAACAATGAACATTTAAAGAATCAGCGCATCAAAATTCATCAAGCACAGATTTCGACTTTACACAGTTTCTGTTTGAAATTGATTCAGCAGCATTATGATGTATTAGATATCGACCCTCATTTTAGAACAAGTAGTGAAGCGGAAAATATATTATTATTAGAACAAACTATTGATGATGTTTTAGAACAACACTATGATAAATTAGATCCTCACTTTATAGAATTAACCGAACAACTATCATCAGATAGGAATGATGATCAATTTAGAAGTATTATTAAGCAGTTATATTTTTTCAGTATTGCTAATCCACAACCATTTGAATGGCTCAATCAATTAGCGCAACCATACAAAGAAGAGAATAAACAGCAACAATTAATGCAGCTTATCAATGATTTAGCAATGATTTTTATGAAAGCAGGATATGAAGAATTACAAAAATGTTATGATTTATTCTCAATGATGGAAAGTGTTGATAAGCAACTTGAAGTTGTTGAAACTGAACGCATGTTTATTACTAAAGCCATTGAAGGGAAAGTATTAAATACAGATGTTATCACACAACATGAATTTATGAGTCGTTTTCCTGCAATAAATAGCAAAATAAAAGAAGCAAATGAAGGCATGGAAGATGCTTTAAATGAAGCAAAACAACATTATGATAAATATAAATCTTTAGTTATGAAAGTAAAAAATGATTACTTTTCTAGAAATGCAGATGATTTGAAAAGAGATATGCAACAACTTGCTCCTCGAGTGGCTTATTTAGCTCAAATAGTTCAAGATGTGATACATTCATTTGGTGTTCAAAAACGAAGTCGTAATATTTTGGATTTCTCAGATTATGAACATTTTGCATTACGCATTCTTACTAACGAAGATGGCTCACCTTCGCGTATCGCTGAAACGTATCGTGAACATTTTAAAGAAATCCTAGTTGATGAGTATCAAGATACTAATAGGGTGCAAGAGAAAATATTATCTTGTATTAAAACTGGTGAAGAACACGACGGTAACTTGTTCATGGTTGGAGATGTGAAGCAGTCTATTTATAAATTTAGACAAGCTGATCCCAGTTTATTTATTGAAAAATATAATCGCTTTTCTAGTAGTGGAACTGACAGTGGCTTGCGCATTGACTTATCGCAAAACTTTCGTTCGAGACAGGAAGTGTTATCTACAACCAATTATTTGTTCAAACATATGATGGATGAACAAGTAGGGGAAATTTCATATGATGATGCAGCGCAATTGTATTTTGGTGCACCATATGACAAAGTTTCACATCCCGTTCAATTACGAGCACTTGTTGAGGAAAGTTCAGAAAATAGTGACTTAACTGGAAGTGAACAAGAAGCGAATTACATTGTTGAACAAGTTAAAGATATTATTAATCATCAAAACGTATACGATATGAAAACAGGTCAATACAGAAAAGCAACTTATAAAGATATCGTAATTTTGGAGAGAAGTTTTGGTCAAGCTCGTAATCTTCAACAAGCTTTTAAAAATAATGATATCCCTTTTCACGTAAATAGTAAGGAAGGGTATTTTGAGCAAACTGAAGTACGTCTTGTTCTTTCATTTTTAAGAACAATAGATAATCCACTTCAAGACATTTATTTAGTGGGGTTGATGCGTTCTGTAATATATCAATTTACTGAAGAAGAATTAGCCAAAATAAGAGTTGTAAGCCCTCATGATGATTACTTTTATCAATCTATAAAAAATTATATGATTGATGAAAAAGCTGATTCTAGATTGGTTGACAAGTTAAATCGTTTTATTCAGGATATACAAAAATATCAAAATTATAGTCAAAGTCAACCGGTCTACCAATTAATTGATAAATTTTATAATGATCATTTTGTAATTCAGTACTTTAGCGGTCTCATTGGAGGTAAAGGTAGAAGAGCGAATCTATATGGGCTATTTAATAAAGCTGTTGAATTTGAAAATTCAAGTTTCAGAGGTTTATTCCAATTTATTCGTTTTATTGATGAGCTTATTGATCGTAAGAAAGATTTTGGTGAAGAAAATGTCGTAGGTCCTAACGATAATGTGGTTAGAATGATGACGATTCATAGTAGTAAAGGATTAGAATTTCCATTTGTAATTTACTCAGGATTATCTAAAAAATTCAACAAAGGTGACCTGAATGCACCAGTTATTCTAAATCAACAATATGGTTTAGGTATGGATTATTTTGATGTAAATAAAGATATGGCTTTTCCTTCGCTTGCTTCTGTGGCATATAGAGCAATAAATGAAAAAGAACTCATATCTGAAGAAATGCGCTTAGTCTATGTTGCGTTGACGCGAGCAAAAGAGCAACTTATTTTAGTTGGAAGAGTCAAAGATGAAAAATCATTAATTAAATATGAACAATTAGCTGTTTCAGACACACATATAGCAGTTAATGAACGCCTTACTGCTACAAATCCATTTGTTCTTATTTATGGTATTTTGGCTAAGCATCAATCGGCTTCATTGCCAAATGATCAAAGATTCGAAAGAGATATTAATCAATTAAATTCTGAAGTGAAGCCACGTGTATCAATAGTGATTGATCATTACGAGGATGTTTCAACTGAAGAAGTTGTTAATGATAATGAAATAAGAACTATCGAAGAATTAAAGGGCATAAATACTGGTAATGAAGATGTGAAAATTAAAATTCATCAACAGCTTTCTTATGACTACCCTTTTAAAGTTAACACGATAAAACCATCTAAACAGTCGGTATCAGAGTTAAAACGCCAGTTAGAAACTGAAGAAAGTAATACAAATTATGATAGAGTACGTCAATATCGTATTGGTGTTGCATCTTATGAAAGACCCAAGTTTCTTACTCAAACCAAAAAAAGAAAAGCAAATGAAATAGGAACTTTAATGCATACAGTCATGCAACATTTACCTTTTAGAGAACAACGTTTAACAAAGGACGAATTACTTCAATATATCGATGGATTGATTGACAAACAACTTATTGATGAAGATGCAAAAGAGGATATTAGAATAGATGAGATTATGCATTTCATTGATGGACCTCTCTATATGGAAATAGCTCAAGCTGACAATGTTTATACTGAATTACCTTTTGTGGTAAATCAAATTAAAGTTGATGGACTTACAAGTGAAGATGAAGATGTATCCATTATTCAAGGTATGATTGATTTAATATATGAAAGTGACGGACAATTTTACTTTGTTGATTACAAAACGGATGCCTTTAATAGAAGAAAAGGTATGAGTGATGAAGAAATAGGGAATCAGCTCAAAGAAAAATATCAGATACAAATGACATATTATCGAAATACTTTAGAAACAATACTTAAACGACCTGTTAAGGGTTATTTATATTTTTTCAAATTTGGTACATTAGAAATAGATAATTAAAATTCAAAGTTACTTTGATAAAGTGGGAAACAATAGGCCGTGCTTTCATCCTAACCAAGAAAACACGGCTTTACTGTATATATGTCTGTTATTAAGATTACAAATAAACTTTCTTAATTTTCTTACTTATATATTTGTTATTTGAACTTAGATATAGTTATAATATGTAATAAGATATAGATGAGGAGTTGATTATGAATGAAATTTCTATCATTCAAACATAATGACAGAACTTCATATGGTGTTAAAGTAAAACGTGAAGATGCTGTTTGGGATTTACCAATGGTTTTTGCTGAGTTTGGGGACAAAGACTTTAATCCTAAAACTTTAATTGCAGGTCTACAGCAAAATCAAACTTTAGACTTTCAAGAGCAAGTTCGAAAAGCAGTTGTCGCAGCTGAAGAAAGTGGAAGAGATGAGGAATTTAAATTTTTATTCACTGATATTGATTTTCTACCACCAGTGACACCTCCTAATAATGTGATTGCATTTGGTAGAAATTATGAAGATCATGCTAGTGAATTAAATCATGAAGTTGATAGTTTATATGTATTTACCAAAGCGGCTTCATCTTTAACTGGTGATGAAGCAACAATTCCTAATCATAAAGATATTACAGAACAATTGGACTATGAGGGAGAACTTGGAATTGTAATTGGAAAATCAGGCGAAAAGATTCCTAGAGGATTAGCTTTAGATTATATTTATGGGTACACAATTATCAATGATATTACAGATCGCACTGCGCAAAGTTCACATGATCAAGCATTCTTATCAAAAAGTTTAACTGGGGCATGCCCAATGGGTCCTTATATAGTAACCAAAGACGAATTACCTACGCCAGAGAATGTAAATATCGTAACAAAAGTGAATAACGAAATTCGACAAGATGGTAACACTGGAGAGATGATTTTAAAAATAGATGAACTCATCGAAAAGATTTCAAAATATGTGGCTTTACATCCAGGCGATATCATTGCAACTGGTACACCCGCTGGTGTGGGTGCTGGTTTACAACCACCACAATTTTTACAACCAGGTGATGAAGTCAAAGTAACTATAGATAATATTGGCACTTTAACAACATATATATCTAAAAATTAAGAGTTATACAATGATTTAAAAAGTTAAATGGGCGTGGAGTAAATATATTACTCCCCAAGCCCTAACTTGCTTTGTCTGTAAAATTTTAGTGTAATTCTATGTGTTGAGCGTTGGAATTCAATTTGCTTATTTTGAAATTTCTGTTCAAAAAATAGATATTAATACATTTTTAATTCAGTCATCGAATGACTATTTGTTAAGAAAGTCTAGGATATTATTTGTATCCTAGACTTTCTTGTATATTTATCAAAATATTTATTATTTTAATTATTGATAAAAATTAAAGTTATGGCATCATCAAATATTTAGAAATATGTTATGATGATTTAGAAATAAAAAGATGGGGGGACAAACATGTTACATGTCCATATTTTAAGTTGGGTATTAGCAATTATTTTATTTATCGCAACTTATTTAAATTATTCAAAAACGCAAGGTGCATCACCTTATTATAAACCTTTACATATGGCATTAAGATTATTCATGCTATTAACATTAATTTCTGGTTTTTGGGAATTAATCGAAGAGTTTATGGCTGCCTCTAATGGTGAAGGTGGAAATCATATGCTACTTACTTTAAAAATGTTATGTGGTTTAGCTGTTATCGCATTTATGGAAATTTCCATTGCTAAAAGAAAAAAACAACAGACTAGCCATAAATTCTTTTGGATTACTATTATTTTAATCATAATTACAATGGCTATTGGTGTTATTTTACCTTGGGGCCCAATTTCTAAAATATTTGGAATAAGTTAAACATGCTTGGATACAATTGCGTATGATTTATATTTATTGAAGTATGAACATCATATTATTCCTAAATAAAAGACCAAAATGAATTCTTTTAAAAAATTCATTTTGGTCTTTTTATATGAAAATGATAGGTTTATTTTCTTTTCCTAAATAGTCACTCTTGTTATTTCTCTCATACTATTCATAAATTATGAATTGTGTGGAATGTTATTGTGCTTTATACCCAATTAAATTAATTAAATCTTTTGGATGACTATAGGGAGGGGCATATGCTACTTCAAATTCTGTTAAATCATCCACAGTAGCATGATTCATCATTGCCATTGATAATACGTCTATTCTTTTGTCGGCACCTTGTTTACCAACTGCTGCTGCGCGTAAAAGTTTTCTCGAGTCTTTTTCAAAATAAACACGTAAATGTAGTGGTGAATTTCCTGGGTAATATCCTGCATGAGCGCCTTGCTTAACTTCAACCATATCATAATTGAAATTTGTAAGTTCATTTGGTTTGATGCCAACACTTGCTAATGTATAGTCAAAAAATTTCACTATATTATTTCCTAGATAACCTTTAAAGTGAATAGACGAATTTCCAGAAAGTTGTTCAGCTATAATACTTGCACCACGGTGTGCTCCCCAAGCAAGTGGAACCTGTGCCGGTAAATTCACATGACGATAATGTGAAGTAATAACATCACCTAATGCATAAATATTTGGTATATTTGTTTGGAAATTATGATTTACTGGGATATAACCTTTATCATCTAGTATGACGTTAGATGATTTAATAAATTGTGAATTTGGATGCGTACCTACACCTTCGATAATAAGATCATAGTTTTCAACTTTACCAGATGTGAATGTTACTTCATGTCCATTGACTTGACTAATTTCTTCGTTAAATCTATAAGTGATATTTCTTTTTTCTATTTCGTCGATGATGGGTTGATTCATATCTTGATCCATCAGTTTATTAATATTTGTAGAGCGATGAATCCATGTGACATCCAAACCTCTATGATGTAAATTTTCAAGAATTTCTAAAGAGATGTACCCCGCGCCAACAACAAGTGCACGTTGTGCTTTAGTATTCGTAATAAAGGTATCAATTGCCTCAGTATCTTCGAGATTTCGCACAGTAAATGAGATATCACTATGAGTGTTTAATCGGTTTGCAGATGCGCCAGGACTTAAAATCAATGTATCGTAACTTTCTTCAAAAGTTTGATTAGTTTGATGATTTAAGACAGTAACTGTTTGTCTTTTATCATTGATTTGTATAACTTCATGGTATGTTTTTACTGTGATATGCTTTTTGTCATAAAATTGATCAGGCGTATATGCTAAAACTTTACGACGGTCCTCGATAACGTTGCCAATATAATAAGGTAATGCACAATTGGCAAAGCTCATATCTCTATCTTTTTCAAAAACAATGATTTCACTCTCTTTATCTAATCTTCGAATTTGACTTGCACAAGTCGCACCACCAGCAACTGCACCGACTATTATAATTTTATTCATAGCTGTCTCTCCTTTATATATGTATGATATTAGAAAACGTATACCTTTTTAATCATCACTTGGATTGTTTATTCAACTTAATAATAACGCATTTTTAAATTAAAAAAGTCATTTAAATAACGACCTATGCCGTCCTCATTATTACTATACGTAATATTATTTGCTATTTCTTTTAAGTCTTTTAAGCCATTATCCATTGCAATGCCATGGGTCGCATACTTTATCATTTCTATATCATTGTCCTCATCACCAAACGCAATGATATGATCGTCGGCGATATTTAAATAGTTTTGAACATGTTTAATTCCACGTGCTTTGTTGATTCCGCGTTTCACAATTTCTATGACTGGGAAAGGGGCACCCCAACGGCGATGTTCGATATTCTCTGCATAAAAATGGGTTAACATATCTTTAATTTCAGGAATATTTTCTTCTTCTGCTTCAACAAGTAGTGACGTAGGTGCCTCATTAAGATTTTCTAGTAAATTCCCCGTTTGAATTTTAGGATTCCCCATAGAAAAACCTTCAAAAAGTCTTGGATCATAACTATTGATAAAGACATAATCTTTTACTTCGGCAATGATATTTGTAATATGAGATTGTTGAAGCGCTGTAATAATATTTTTAGAAATTTCAACATCTAGTACTTCGTGTATCACTTCGAAATCATTTGCTTTTGGGTGATGCACAAATGCGCCATTAAAATTAACCACAGGTGTGTTCATATTGAGTTCATGATAATACATCTGGCTCGCACGATAAGGTCTTCCAGTAGCAATCATAACGTAGTGTCCACATTGTTGTAATTCGGTTAATACTTGTTTAGTGTAAGGTGAGATTTCTTTATTGTCATTTAATAATGTACCATCTAGATCTAGACAAATTAAATAAGGTTGCATATATTACTCCTTGTGTTGTTAATTATCATGTAACAGTATCATAGCATTTTATTGGCGTTTTGTCGGATATTTGATATATTGGTGTAAAGAAAATTTTAAAGAGGTGATACTGATGGAAGAAGCACTAAAAGATAGTATCTTAGGCGCTCTTGAAATGGTAATAGATCCTGAGTTAGGGATAGATATCGTTAATTTAGGTTTAGTATATAAAGTTGATGTTGATGATGAAGGTTTATGTACAGTTGAAATGACATTAACTTCGATGGGATGTCCATTAGGACCACAAATTATTGAACAAGTTAAGAGCGTTCTAGCTGAGATACCGGAAATTTCTGATACAGAAGTAATGATTGTATGGAGTCCACCATGGAATAAAGATATGATGTCTCGTTATGCCAAAATAGCTTTAGGCATCGGATAATTGAAAGGATAGCTACTCATTGTTTTGAGAAATGATGTAGCTATTCTTTTTATCTTTATAAAAGGAAATTCAAAATACAATATTGTATTTTGATTTAATATTTTTATAAATTAGCTCTACAATAAAATTGAATTAGTATTACAAATGTATTACAATATTTAAGACTTATAACCTTTTAACGAGGCATATCTTATAAAGTATATTCATTAATAACATAGCAGGGATGGTTGTAATCTAAAGAATGACCTTGTTAATTTAATAAGGATAAGATTTGTTTAAATAAATTGATTAGAAATAATAGCGTGCGTCTAATGAAAATGATTAAAAAATACGCGTCTTATAAAATTTATTATTATTAGGGAAGAATGTAACAATGAGAAAAAAATTAAATAATGAATATCGCTCTGCTAAAAAAATGCGATATATGCCTGGATTAGATGGTTTGCGAGCAATTGCAGTCATTGGTATTATTATTTATCACTTGAATAAACAATGGTTAACAGGTGGTTTTTTAGGCGTAGATACTTTTTTTGTTATTTCAGGTTATTTGATTACGAGCTTATTACTCAAAGAGTATGAAGATACTGGAACAATAAATCTTAAAAATTTCTGGATTCGTCGTATAAAAAGGTTATTACCAGCGGTATTCGCATTAATAGTAGTTGTTGGAATTGCAACTTTATTATTCCACCCTGAGCATATTGTAAGAGTTAAACATGATATGATAGCAGCAATATTTTACGTATCTAATTGGTGGTATATTGCTAAAGATGTCAATTATTTCGAGCAATTTTCTTTTATGCCTTTAAAGCACCTATGGTCACTAGCCATTGAAGAGCAGTTTTACCTCTTTTTCCCAGCAGTACTCTTATTACTTATGGCTATAGTTAAGAAAAAGAAAAATGTCATACTGATGTTTTGGATTATATCTTTGGTTTCATTATTAATGATGGTTGTTATTTCTCAACCTCACTTGAACCATTCAAGAGTATATTTTGGAACTGATACAAGATTGCAGACACTGCTTTTAGGTGTACTTCTAGCATTTATCTGGCCACCTTTTAAATTAAATCCCAATCCACCTAAAGGATTAAAAACTGTGATTAATAGTGCGGGTATTATAGGACTTACATTTTTAATTCTATTATTCTTTACTGTTAGTGATGAAAGTGATTGGATTTATAATGGTGGATTTTATCTTATTTCAACAATGACTTTGCTAATTATTGCAAGTGTTGTTCATCCAACTACAATTTTAGCTAAGTTATTAGGAAATCCTGTATTTGTTTATATTGGAAAGCGATCATACAGTTTGTACTTGTGGCATTTCCCAATAATGAGTTTTGTTCATAGCTATTTTATTGATGGTCAAATGCCAACATATGTTTATATTTTGGACATCATTCTTACAGTTTTATTTGCAGAATTATCATTTAAATATGTAGAAACACCATTGAGAAAGCAAGGTTTTAAGGCTTTTGCAATTAAAAAAACATACAAACCTCAATTTATTAGAACTATTGTAACGCTTGTTATACTTTTACCTACTATTTTCATTTTAATAGGCGTTTTCGATAAGTTTGGAAAAGATACCATATCGAACAAAGCGCAAACATTTAATACCGATGAGGCTGATCAATATCTTATTCACATGATACCGATTGATAATATTTCGTTAACAAGCGATGGTAAAACTAAAGCGAATACAAAAGATAATGATGTATATACGCAAATTAAGCCGTTATTAATTGGTGATTCAGTTATGGTAGATATAGGGGAACAATTTAAAACGAAAGTACCCAAAGCTAAAATCGATGGCAAAGTCGGTCGTCAACTCTATCAGGCCGAGAGCCTCGTTAATCAACAATATAAGCAATATCGTAAACCAACAGATCAAGTCATACTTGAGCTAGGTACAAATGGTGATTTTACTAAAGAACAATTAGATCAGTTGATTGGTAAATTTGGAAAGGCACAAGTATATCTTGTAAATACGAGAGTGCCACGATCATATGAAAACCATGTTAATACGTTGATGACAGAAGCGGCTAAAGATAAAAAGAATGTAACTCTAATTGATTGGTATAGTCGCTCAAAAGGGCATACAGAGTATTTTGCTCCAGACGGCATCCATCTTGAAAATGATGGTGTAGAGGCATTGACAGATGAAATATTGAAAAGTATAAAAAAGAAATAATATATTAATTAAAGAGGAAGAACTCAATTCCAAATGAATAGAGTTCTTCCTCTTTTTTTACTTGATTATCATAATAAAATGAAAAACATGAGCAATTAATGTTGATTTAATGATGAGAAGGGTCTATAATATAATTAAGGTCAAAGAAAGTCAAAGTCAAATTTATTTTTTCTATACTTTGACCCACTCTGAATGATAGAGGTGAAATAAATTGGATATTAATCAAATGACATATGCTGTACAAGGTGCCTTACAAAAAGCAGTCGCGTACAGTAAAGAATATGAATTACAAAATATTGAAATTGAAGCTTTATTAAAAGCTACGATGAATGAAAATGATAGTTTATTTAAAAGTATATTAGAAAGAGCAAATATTGATGTTAATCAACTAGAACAAGCATACGATAATCAATTAAGTCATTATCCAACTGTACAAGGAGACAATGTTCAGTATGGACAGTATATTAGTTCTAAAACAAATGAATTATTAGACAAAGCCGAGAAATATATGAAGTCCTATGAAGATGAGTTTATTTCTATGGAACATATATTACGTGCAGCCATAGATACTGATGAGACTACTCAAAAATGGGTCGGCAATAAAGCAGAAGTCATTAAAGAAATTATAACTAAAGTTAGAGGGGGAAATCATGTGACATCTCAAAATCCAGAAGTTAATTATGAAGCTTTAGAAAAATATGGTCGTGATCTTGTAGAAGAAGTACGTCAAGGTAAAATGGACCCTGTTATCGGTAGAGATGAAGAAATACGTAATACAATTCGTATTTTAAGTCGAAAAACAAAAAATAATCCGGTTTTAATCGGTGAACCAGGTGTAGGTAAAACTGCAATTGTTGAGGGTTTAGCACAACGAATTGTACGTAAAGACGTTCCAGAATCATTACTCGATAAAACAATTTTCGAGCTTGATTTAAGTGCATTAGTTGCAGGTGCAAAATATAGAGGTGAATTTGAAGAACGTTTAAAAGCAGTATTGAAAGAAGTAAAAGAATCTGAAGGTCGAATCATCTTATTCATTGATGAAATTCATATGTTAGTAGGTGCTGGTAAAACAGATGGTGCTATGGACGCAGGAAACATGTTGAAACCAATGCTTGCGCGTGGTGAATTGCATTGTATAGGTGCTACGACATTAAATGAATATCGTGAATATATTGAAAAAGATTCAGCATTAGAACGTCGTTTCCAAAAAGTTGGTGTCAGTGAACCTGATGTTGAGGATACAATATCAATTTTACGTGGTCTAAAAGAACGTTATGAGGTCTACCATGGTGTACGTATACAAGACCGTGCACTTGTTGCAGCGGCTGAGTTATCTGATAGATATATTACTGATAGATTTTTGCCAGATAAAGCTATAGATTTAGTCGACCAAGCGTGTGCGACAATACGTACAGAAATGGGATCAAATCCAACAGAGTTAGACCAAGTAAATCGTCGAGTAATGCAATTAGAGATTGAAGAAAGTGCCTTGAAAAATGAATCTGATAACGCAAGTAAACATCGTTTAGAAGAACTTCAAGAGGAATTATCTAATGAAAAAGAAAAACAAGCCTCTTTAAAATCACGTGTTGAACAAGAAAAAGAAAAAATTGCTAAAGTACAAGAAAAACGTGCTGAACTAGATAGTAGTCGTCAAGCTCTTGAAGATGCACAAACAGAAGGTAATCTTGAAAAAGCAGCAGAATTACAATATGGTACAATTCCGCAATTAGAAAAAGAATTGCAAGAATTTGAGGAAGCCTTTCAAGATGAAACTGGCGAAGATAGTGAAAGAATGATTCGTGAAGTCGTTTCAGATGAAGAAATAGGCGACATAGTTAGTCAATGGACAGGTATACCCGTGTCTAAACTTGTGGAAACAGAAAGAGAAAAGCTATTAAGTTTAAGTGACATCTTACACAAACGTGTAGTAGGTCAAGATAAAGCAGTTGATTTAGTATCTGACGCAGTAGTTAGAGCACGTGCTGGGATTAAAGATCCGAATAGACCAATCGGAAGTTTCTTATTCTTAGGACCTACTGGAGTAGGTAAAACTGAATTAGCAAAATCGCTTGCTTCATCACTTTTTGATTCTGAAAAACATATGATTAGAATTGATATGAGCGAATATATGGAAAAACATGCTGTATCACGTTTAATTGGTGCACCTCCAGGCTATGTAGGCCATGATGAAGGTGGTCAATTAACTGAAGCAGTTAGACGTAATCCATACTCAGTTATTTTGTTAGACGAAGTTGAAAAAGCACATAGCGATGTTTTTAATGTATTACTTCAAATACTAGATGAAGGTCGTCTTACGGATTCTAAAGGTAGAAGTGTTGACTTTAAAAATACTATTATCATCATGACTAGTAATATTGGTTCACAAGTATTACTTGAAAATGTAAAAGATGCTGGTGAAATTAGTGATGATACAGAGAAAGCAGTTATGGACAGTCTACATGCATACTTCAAACCTGAAATATTAAATCGTATGGATGATATCGTGTTATTTAAACCATTATCAGTTAACGATATGAGTATGATTGTAGATAAAATTTTAACACAATTAAATATGAGATTATTAGATCAACATATCTCAATTGAAGTGACAGAAGAAGCGAAAAAATGGTTAGGTGAAGAAGCGTATGAACCACAATTTGGTGCAAGACCATTAAAACGCTTTGTTCAACGACAAATAGAAACTCCAATTGCACGTATGATGATTAAAGAAAGTCTACCTGAAGGTACAATCATTAAAGTAGATTTAAATGACAATAAAGAACTTGACTTTAAGGTTGTTAAACCTATGTCTTAATCTAGAACAATATTAATTTATAAAATAAAAAAAGGCTGGGATATAATTCCTAGCAAAATAGCCAGTAAATGAGTTTTTTATAAATTCATTTACTGGCTTCTTTATTTACAATACTACGTATTGTTGGCTCGCTTTCTTAGGGGACAGCTTCAGCCTGTAGTCTTCAGCTTGTCCTGTTCCCTCAAGAGTCTCGCCAAAATACTTTGTGTTTATATGAAATTTTACACTAAAATACTTAAAAAAATAAGGCCCTTTCGTATAATTTAATAAATACCAATAAACTAAATTAACGAGATGCCTTATGTATAAAGATTATAGCATGACTCAACTTACTCTACCATAGGGTTTAAAAGATGTGCCTATCACTATGATAAATATGGTTTTAAACGAGAGTTGAAATTATATGAATGTGATGATTGTTCAGAGTGTCTTCTGAAACACCATTGTATAAACTTCAATTCAAAAACAAAAAACCTTATACAGTCAAAGAAAAATCGATGTGGAGCCTGATTTTGGATTTATGAAGGCTATTTTGGGTTTCACTAGAATGTCCGTTTAAGGGATAAATAAAGCCTAAAGAGAACTAGGATTTGTGCTAATGGCACTTAATATAAGAAAAGTAACAGCTCAACGAGCTGAAAATAATCAAAAAAATAAAAAAAAAGACAATTTCTATATTATTTCAATAGAAATTGTCTTTTTTTATTTATCTTGGAACTTTATGTCCCAGCCTCTTTTATAATATAAAGGCAGTTGATGATTGAATTAAAAATGCATTAATATCAATCTTTTCGACACACGTTATAGGAGGACAAGCATTCATGTCCTCCTACACTATTATTTAAAGAATTAAGATTCGTATTGACTTGAACCTTTTGACGGCTTAAGAATTGGATCTAAAATAGCTACAACAATAGTGAAGATGACAGCAATAATAATTGGATTAATTACATTTAGTGCCGGTCCACTATTTAAGCTATTCAATACGAAATTAACCATTTGAAGTAACAATACTGCCCAAATGAATGTCATGAGGTATCTCATATTATATAACCTCCACTTGTTTATTCGTTAACTCTATTTTAAGTGATAATATCTTATTTGTATAGTATAAATCTAAGACGTTGTTATCTCATACTTTTAATTAAAAGCAAAATAAGAAATTAGAGTATGTTGTAATTATAAAGATGTATTTAGTGAAGTTTGTTAAAATACATAATGGAAATGTTTTGTATTGATTGGGAGACTCTCTGCTTGAGTTTAAAAACATGAATATGTTAAATTAATACCTGGTATTAAAAAATTTTAAGAAGGTGTACAACCATGAATGTGGGTATTAAAGGTTTTGGTGCATATGCACCTAAAAATATTATAGACAATGCCTATTTTGAGCAGTTTTTAGAAACTTCAGATGAATGGATTTCTAAAATGACTGGTATTAAAGAAAGACATTGGGCAGACGAAGATCAAGACACATCTGATTTAGCATACAATGCAAGTATTAAAGCGATAGAGGATGCTGGCATTCAACCAGAAGATATAGACATGATTATCGTTGCTACAGCTACTGGGGATATGCCTTTCCCAAGCGTGGCTAATATCTTACAAGAAAGACTAGGAACAGGTAAGGTTGCTACTATGGATCAACTTGCTGCATGTTCTGGCTTTATGTATTCAATGATTACTGCTAAACAATATATACAATCTGGTGATTACAAACATATTTTAGTTGTGGGTGCTGATAAATTATCTAAGATTACCGATATGACTGACCGTTCTACTGCTGTATTATTTGGAGACGGTGCTGGAGCTGTTGTCATGGGAGAAGTTGCTGAAGGTCGTGGTATCATCAGCTATGAAATGGGTTCAGACGGTAGTGGTGGTAAATACTTGTACTTAGATAGAGAAACTGGCAAACTCAAAATGAATGGTAGAGAAGTATTTAAATTTGCTGTGAGAATTATGGGTGATGCATCTACGCGTGTAGTTGAGAAAGCTGGTTTATCTTCTGAAGACATAGACTTATTTGTTCCACATCAGGCTAATATTAGAATTATGGAATCTGCGAGAGAGAGATTAGGAATAGAAAGAGAAAAAATGAGTGTCTCAGTAAATAAATATGGTAATACTTCGGCTGCCTCAATACCATTAAGTATTAATCAAGAATTGCAAAATGGAAAAATCAAAGATGACGATACATTAGTCTTAGTTGGCTTCGGTGGAGGTCTAACTTGGGGCGCAATCGTTATTAAATGGGGAAAATAGGAGGATAACGTATGAATAAAAATAATAGAGTTGTTATAACGGGTATCGGAGCCTTATCTCCAATTGGTAACGATGCTAAAACAACATGGGACAATGCACTAAAAGGTGTTAACGGTATAGATAAAATCACAAGAATAGATACTGATGATTATAATGTACATCTTGCTGGTGAATTGAAAGATTTTAATATAGAAGACCACATTGATAGAAAAGAAGCTCGCCGTATGGATCGTTTTACACAATACGCGGTGGTTGCTGCAAGAGAAGCGGTTAAAGATGCACAATTAAATATTAATGAAAAAAATGCCGACCGTATTGGTGTATGGATTGGTTCTGGTATCGGTGGTATGGAAACTTTCGAAGTTGCACATACAACACTTGTAGAAAGAGGACCACGTCGAGTAAGTCCATTTTTCGTTCCAATGTTAATTCCTGATATGGCTACCGGTCAAGTTTCTATTGATTTAGGTGCTAAAGGGCCTAATGGTTCTACAGTAACAGCTTGTGCTACGGGGACTAATTCAATAGGTGAAGCATTTAAAATTATTCAACGTGGTGATGCAGATGCAATGGTGACTGGTGGAACAGAGGCACCTATTACACATATGGCAATCGCAGGGTTTAGTGCTAGTCGTGCATTATCTACAAACAATGACCCTGAAACGGCTTGTCGACCATTCCAAGAAGGCCGTGATGGCTTTGTTATGGGTGAAGGGGCAGGTATTGTTGTACTTGAATCATTAGATTCAGCTAAAGAGAGAGGCGCTGAAATTTACGCTGAAGTTGTAGGTTATGGTTCCTCTGGCGATGCACATCATATTACAGCACCTGCGCCTGAAGGTGAAGGTGGCTCAAGAGCTATGCAAGCTGCTTTAGATGATGCTGGAATCAAAGCTCAAGATGTACAGTATTTAAATGCACACGGCACAAGTACACCAGTTGGAGATTTATATGAAGTTCAAGCGATTAAAAATACATTCGGTGATGCTGCGAAGTCATTAAAAGTAAGTTCAACTAAATCAATGACTGGACATTTATTAGGTGCTACAGGTGGAATTGAAGCTATTTTTTCTGCTCTATCAATTCGTGATTCAAAGGTAGCCCCTACAATACATGCAATCACACCAGACGAAGAATGTGATTTGGACATTGTTCCGAATGTAGCCCAAGACTTAGACATTACCTATGCAATGAGTAATAGTTTAGGATTTGGTGGACATAATGCAGTGTTAGTATTTAAGAAATTTGAAGACTAAAATTAAATAAATGTAAACAGAAATCTTCAAGTGATGAGTTATTAATTTAGCTACTCACTTGAAGATTTTTTTATAATAATAAGGATACTCCGATACTCACAATTATATAAGTGAGGTTAACAATCAATGTTGGAACTACCCATGGGGAAATTATATAACTTTCTTTTTTAACTTTTTGCGGATTGAAAAAGTGGTCATTTTTCATCATACGTTTTTTCTTAGTTGAGGAAAGTTGATACTTTAAACGACGAAATCCAAAGCTTGTAGCATCAAATATTCCTTCTTGAATGAGTAAAATAAGGAAAGCAACTATAAAAATAATGAATGATGTATAAAATAAGATATTGATTAAATTTATAAAGTGATTTGAATAAAATAACCATATAATTATTGATAAAACTGGCGTAAATAATGACGAAATCAAATAAGAATTTATGGACATTAATGAAACCTCCTATCTATGCTAGATGTATTTTAACTTAATATTAGAAAAGGGTGGATTTTTATATTGCAAAAGTAAGAGAATAAAACAAAAAAGTCATTTATCTATATTTACTATAGTACTGTAATGCAAAATGATATTGCAATTGTATAAATATTATAGATATAATAAAGATTAATATTTCTGAAAATTATGAAGGGAATGTCAATTTTGAATATTCTTTAATTTAGGAGGGTGTATATGACTAAATATGTGTTGAAACGATTGTGTTATATGTTTGTGTCGTTATTTATTGTTATAACAATTACATTTTTCTTAATGAAATTAATGCCAGGATCTCCGTTTAATGACACAAAACTTAATGCGCAACAAAAAGAAATATTAAATGAAAAGTACGGTTTGAATGATCCAGTAGCATTACAATATGTTAATTATTTGAAAAATGTAGTAACAGGTGATTTTGGCAACTCATTTCAATATCATAATATGCCAGTGTGGGATTTAGTTAAACCACGATTGATACCTTCAATGGAGATGGGAATAACGGCTATGGTTATTGGTGTTGTTTTAGGTTTAGTATTAGGTGTTGCTGCTGCTACTAAACAAAATACATGGGTAGACTATACAACAACAATTATCTCTGTTATCGCAGTATCAGTGCCGTCATTTGTCTTAGCAGTTTTATTGCAGTATGTATTTGCAGTTAAGTTAGAATGGTTTCCAGTTGCAGGATGGGAAGGTTTTTCTACAGCTATTTTACCTTCTCTAGCACTATCAGCTACAGTTTTAGCAACTGTTGCAAGATATATTAGAGCTGAAATGATTGAAGTACTCAGTTCAGATTACATACTTTTAGCTCGAGCTAAAGGAAATTCTACTTTAAAAGTGCTCTTTGGACATGCATTACGAAATGCATTAATTCCTATTATTACAATCATTGTACCTATGTTAGCAGGTATATTAACAGGAACATTAACAATTGAAAATATCTTTGGTGTTCCAGGCTTAGGTGATCAATTTGTTCGTTCTATAACTACAAATGATTTTTCAGTCATCATGGCTACTACGATATTATTCAGTACTTTATTTATTGTTTCAATCTTTATTGTAGACATTTTATATGGTGTTATCGATCCAAGAATTCGTGTGCAAGGGGGCAAGAAATAATGAGTAATAAAGAAGATGTTACAAACATTAATGGCGATATTTCTAATGGCACGATGTCACATACAAGTAATGATATTTCGAATACAGATTTTATAATTAGAGATTTAGACTTGAATCAAGAGCCGGAAATGCCGCGTGAAAGTAAGAATTTTTGGCAAGATGCTTGGTCACAATTGAAACGTAATAAATTAGCAGTAATCGGAATGATAGGTTTGTTGCTTATAGTTATTATGGCATTTATAGGACCATTAATGAATAAACACGATTTTGCTGAGCAGAATGTTGATCATCGTAATCTCCCAGCAAAAATACCATTATTAGATCATGTTTCATTTTTACCTTTTGACGGTAAAGGTACGGACGGTAAAAATGCTTACAAAGAAGCAGGTGCGAAAGAAAACTATTGGTTTGGTACTGATCAACTTGGACGTGATTTATGGACACGTACTTGGAAAGGTGCGCAAATTTCACTTTATATTGGTGTAGTTGCTGCATTATTAGATATTTGTATTGGCGTTGTATATGGAGCCATTTCTGGGTTCTTTGGAGGCAGGGTAGATGATGTGATGCAAAGGATTTTAGAAATTATTGCTTCTATACCCAATTTAATTGTCGTTATTTTATTCGTACTTATTTTTGAACCTTCAATTTGGACTATTATATTAGCTATGTCAATTACTGGCTGGCTGGGGATGAGTAGAGTGGTACGTGGAGAATTTTTAAAATTGAAAAATCAAGAATTTGTTTTGGCATCTCAAACATTGGGTGCTTCTAAATTCAAGTTAATCTTTAAACATATACTACCTAACACTTTAGGAGCTATTGTCGTTACATCAATGTTTACCGTTCCAAGTGCAATATTTTTCGAAGCATTTTTAAGCTTTATTGGAATAGGGGTGCCTGCACCTAAGACGTCATTAGGATCTCTTGTCAATGATGGACGTGCAATGTTGTTGATACATCCTCATGAATTATTTATTCCAGCAATCATTTTAAGTTTATTGATTTTATTCTTCTATCTATTTAGTGATGGACTACGTGATGCATTCGACCCAAAAATGCGAAAATAAAGGAGGTAAAAATAATGACAGAAACGGTATTAGAAGTAAATGATTTGCACGTTTCCTTTGATATTGCTGCAGGAGAAGTGCAAGCTGTCAGAGGCGTGGATTTTCATTTGAATAAAGGGGAAACGTTAGCTATTGTTGGAGAATCTGGATCTGGAAAATCTGTAACAACTAAGGCAATTACAAAACTTTTTCAAAAAGATACAGGAAGAATAAAAAAGGGAGAAATCTTATTTTTAGGTGAGGACTTAGCTCAGAAAAGTGAAAAAGAACTGATACAGCTAAGAGGTCGAGATATTTCAATGATATTTCAGGATCCTATGACTTCTTTAAATCCAACAATGCAAATCGGAAAGCAAGTCATGGAACCTCTGATTAAACATAAGAAATTAAGTAAAGCAAAGGCCAAGCAAAGAGCATTGGAAATTTTGAATTTAGTTGGGTTACCTCGTGCTGAAAAACGATTTAAAGCCTATCCACATCAATTTTCAGGAGGACAACGTCAGAGAATAGTTATTGCAATAGCATTGGCATGTGAGCCTAAAATATTAATTGCTGATGAGCCTACAACTGCTTTAGATGTGACAATGCAGGCTCAAATTTTAGATCTTATGAAAGAACTACAAAATAAGATTGAAACTTCAATTATCTTTATTACGCATGATTTAGGCGTTGTAGCAAATATTGCGGACAAAGTAGCCGTAATGTATGGGGGACAGATGGTTGAAACAGGGGATGTGAATGAAATATTTTATGATCCTAAACATCCCTATACATGGGGATTACTTTCTTCAATGCCTGATTTAACAACCAGTAATGACACGGATTTAATTGCAATTCCAGGTACACCACCAGATTTACTTCATCCACCTATTGGTGATGCTTTTGCACGTAGAAGTCGATATGCCTTAGATATTGATTTCAAGGAAGAACCGCCTTGGTATAAAGTGTCACCCACTCATTTTGTAAAATCTTGGTTGTTAGATGCAAGAGCTCCGAAAGTTACGCCACCATCAATGGTTCAAAAACGATTAAGAACAATGCCAAATAATTATAAACAACCACAAAGAGTAGAGAGGGTGGCTTTTAATGAGTAATGAAAATGTATTATTACAAGTTAAAAACTTAAAACAATATTTTAATCAAGGTAAACATAATGAAGTTAAAGCGATTGATAATATAAGTTTTGATGTTTATAAAGGGGAAACGTTAGGGCTTGTAGGAGAGTCTGGATGTGGTAAATCAACGACTGGAAAAGCCATTATCAAATTAAATGATATTACTGATGGTGCAATTGAGTATGATGGTAAAGATATTCATCAAATTAGAAAACGTAAAGAGCGATTGAAGTTTAATAAAAAAATTCAAATGATATTTCAAGATCCATATGCATCTCTAAATCCTCGGTTAAAGGTTATGGATATCGTAGCTGAAGGAATAGATATTCACAAACTTGCTAGTAGTCAGCGGGATCGAAAGAAACGTGTATACGACCTTTTAGAAACAGTTGGTTTAGGTAAAGAACACGCGAATCGTTATCCACATGAGTTTTCAGGCGGACAAAGACAACGTATTGGTATCGCACGTGCATTAGCTGTAGAGCCAGAATTTATTATTGCAGATGAACCGATATCAGCATTAGATGTATCGATTCAAGCTCAAGTCGTTAATCTTTTATTAAAGCTACAACGTGAACGTGATATTACTTTAATGTTTATTGCTCATGATTTATCAATGGTGAAATATATTTCCGATAGAATTGCAGTAATGCACTTCGGTAAAATTGTAGAAATTGGACCGGCTGATGATATTTATAAATATCCATTACATGATTATACTAAGTCATTATTAAGTGCCATTCCACAGCCTGATCCTGATGTTGAGAGAAATCGTCAACGTGTTTTATATCATGAAGATGCAAAGCTTAATGAACAAAGACAATTAAATGAAATTAGACCACAACATTATGTATTTTCTACTCAAAACGAAGCAATTAAATTGAAACAAAAGTATGGTTTGTCTGTTAAATAAGTTAAGAAAGGGGGAATTAAAAGATGAAAAGTTTGAAAGGCTTAATCATTTTATTAAGTGTATGCATAGTTTTATCTGCTTGTAGTAATAAGCAGAGTTTATATTCAGATCAGGGGCAAGTTTTTAGGAAGGTCATTTCACAAGATATGACGACACTTGATACTGCATTAATCACAGATGCTGTTTCTGGTGATATAGCAGCTCAAGCATTTGAAGGATTATATACTTTAAATAAAGAGGATAAAGCTGAGCCAGCCATTGCAACATCTTTTCCAAAGAAGAGTAATGGTGGCAAAACACTTACGATTAATTTAAGAAAAAATGCAAAATGGTCCAATGGAGATTCGGTAACTGCATATGACTTCGTATATGCGTGGAGAAAGGTAGTTAATCCTAAGACGGCTTCTGAGTTTGCATACATAATGAGTGATATAAAAAATGCAGATGAAGTTAATGCAGGTAAAAAATCAGTCAAAGATTTGGGTATCAAGGCTATAGGTAAATATCAATTACAAGTTGATTTAGAAAGACCTGTACCTTATATTAATGAACTATTAGCACTTAATACATTTAATCCTCAAAATGAGAAAGTTGCTAAAAGGTTTGGAGAACAATATGGTACAACTGCTGAAAAAGCAGTGTACAATGGACCATTTGAGGTAACAAATTGGAAAGTGGAAGATAAAATTCAATTAGTTAAAAATGAACAATATTGGGATAAAAAGAATGTAAAATTAGATAAAGTGAACTATAAAGTATTAAAAGATCAACAAGCAGGTGCATCGTTATATGATACTGGCTCGGTCGATGATACTATTATAACTTCTGAACAAGTTGATAAATATAGAGGAGAATCTGCTTTGAATTATCGTTTAACAGCAGCAACATTCTTTATTAAAATGAATCAAAAAACAGTTCCTGAATTTAAAAATAAGCATTTAAGATTGGCTATAGCTCAAGCAATAAATAAAAAAGGATATGTCAATTCTGTTTTAAATGATGGTTCGCTACCATCAAATAATTTTACTGGTATAGGAACTGCCGATACTCCGGATGGCAAAGATTTTGCAAGAACCATCAAATCACCATTAAAATTCAACCCTGATTTAGCGAAAAAGAATTGGAGAGAAGCACAAAAAGAATTAGGAAAAAATAAATTTACTTTTACGATGAACACACAGGATACACCTGCTTCAAAAATTGCTGCAGAATATATAAAATCTCAAGTTGAGAAGAATTTACCAGGTGTGACACTCAAAATTAAACAAATGCCATTTAAACAAAAAACTACTTTAGAATTAGCAAATAACTATGAAGCAAGTTATTCAGGTTGGAGTCCTGATTATCCTGATCCAACAGCATTTCTTCAAACAATGACCAAAGATAATGCACAGAATAATACAGATTGGAGTAATAAAGAATACGATCAATTACTCAAAGAAGCCAACAGCAAGCTTTTACGAAAGCCAGGTGAACGTAATACCTCATTACAAAAAGCGGAATATATCTTATTACATGAAGCGCCAGTCGCTCCTGTTTATCAAAAAGGAGAGGCACACTTAACGAATCCGCAAGTAAAAGGATTACAATATCACAAAGTAGGGCCTGAAACGACGCTTAAACATGTCTATATTGATAAATCAATCAATAGGGAGACAGGTAAATAGGAGTATAAAAATGCCTCGAAAATTATTTCCGAGGCATTTTTATATTATATAGTATTATCTTTTTCGACCCAAGCCCATTGCTTTTTCCATTTTTTTCAATGTTTTAAATGAAGCTTTTTGAGCTTTTTCTTTACCTTTATCTAGAATATCATCTAGGTCATCAGAATTATAAAAGCTTGCATATTTTTCTTGGAAATTAATAAGAAAATCTTTAACGATTTCCGATAAATCACCTTTAAATTTACCGTAACCTTCACCTTCATATTTAGATTCAATATTTTTAATAGAGTCATTAGTTAGACCAGAATAAATTGAAAGTAAATTTGAAATGCCTGGTTTATTCTCACGATCAAATTTTATTATACCGTCAGAGTCTGTTACAGCGCTTTTAATTTTTTTGGCAGCGACATGAGGTTCATCCAATAAAGAAATGAAATTCTTCTGATTATCATCACTTTTACTCATTTTTTTAGTAGGATCTTGTAAACTCATCACACGCCCACCAACTTTAGGCATTCGTACCTCTGGTTTTACTAATACATCATTGTATCTACTATTGAAACGATCTACTAAATTTCGTGTCAGTTCCATATGTTGCTTTTGATCATCACCAACAGGAACAATGTTAGTGTTGTAAATCACGATATCAGCCGCCATCAATGGTGGGTAAGTGAGTAGACCAGCAGGTACGCCATCTGCTCGTTTCTGAGCTTTGTCTTTAAACTGCGTCATACGTTCCAATTCACCAATAGAAGCTATTGTTGTAAGCATCCAACCAGCTTGCACGTGTGCAGGGACTTCAGATTGAATAAATAAAGTCGATTTATCTGGATCAATACCTGATGCCAAATAAATTGCTGCGAGTTGACGTATTTGCTTGCGTAATTTTAAGCGGTCTTGTGGTACCGTTATAGCATGTTGGTCTACGATACAGAAAAAACATTCATAGTCATCTTGAACATCTACAAATTGTTTTAATGCACCGATGTAGTTACCAATTGTTGGAATACCACTTGGCTGAATTCCTGAGAATAAAGTTTCCATATTAGATGCCTACTTTCTTATTAAGATTGTTTATGTATCATTATAACAGTATTTCGTTAATTTGTAAGTTGTGTTAAAATATCTATATCTGGGTATATCATTAAAGAAAGGTATACATTTTTATTTATTTTTAAGATTTCTCAGAAAAATTAGGTTTTTCTCATTTAATTTTAATCTTAGTCATTTATAATAATAAGTGTAAGATTAAGAAAGCTAAAAACTTAATTTCTTTAATTAACAAATAATTTTGAAATAATGAATTAAATTCATTCTATAGGAGAGTGAGATGTATGGTAACATTATTTACTTCACCAAGTTGCACATCTTGCCGTAAAGCGAAAGCATGGTTACAAGAACATGACATTCCGTATACGGAGCGTAACATTTTTTCTGAACATTTAACAATTGATGAAATTAAACAAATTCTAAAAATGACTGAAGATGGAACTGACGAAATTATTTCAACACGTTCTAAGACATATCAAAAATTGAATGTGGATATAGATTCATTACCATTACAAGATTTATACTCAATCATTCAAGATAATCCTGGCTTGTTACGTCGTCCAATTATTTTAGATGACAAACGTTTACAAGTTGGATATAACGAAGATGAAATTCGTCGTTTCTTACCACGAAAAGTACGTACATTCCAATTACAAGAAGCGCAACGTTTAGTTGATTAACAATAATATTAACAACTTCTTTGAAAGATATTTGAGAGTGGAATAGAATTATTGCTGATTTTGTTCTTCCACTTTGGTAACGAAGAATCGTGTTGAACAACGCTCAACATATGCGTACTAACAATTTAGTCATCGATTGCCATTCGTTAAAGTATGCCTAGGGCTTTTTGGTCCTAGGCTCTTTTATATATAATCTTATTAAAAGTAAGTTTTTTGTTATAAAAACAGGGAATATGTTAAAATAGATGTCCAAATGAATAATAGTTAAATTTAATCAAACAAATAAATTGTAATTTAACCTCCGTTCTAATACAATATGGTTACTATTCATCGACTGTAAGGAGTGAGATGATATGAGAATAGAACGTGTTGATGATACAACAGTAAAATTGTTTATAACATATAGTGACATTGAAGCACGTGGTTTTAGTCGTGAAGACCTATGGAGTAACCGTAAACGTGGTGAAGAATTCTTCTGGTCAATGATGGATGAAATTAATGAAGAAGAGGATTTTGTAGTTGAAGGTCCGCTTTGGATTCAAGTACACGCTTTTGAAAAGGGTGTGGAAGTGACAATTTCTAAATCAAAAAATGAAGATGCTATGAATATGTCAGACGATGATACAAATCATCAATTTGATGATCAGGTAAATGAATTATTGGCTCAAACACTTGAAGGTGAAGAAAGTTTAGAAGATTTATTTGAACAACGTAAACAACAAAAGAAAAACCATCAAGATAAACAACAAAAACGTGCGCATAAGCCATCAAATGTGAGAAATATTATAGTGAAATTTGACGATTTAGAGCAAGTTATCGACTATGCTTATCATAATAATCAAAACACTGATGAATTTGAAGATTTATTATATATGATTGATAATAAATATTATTACTCAATTCATTTTGATGATTCGGTTTCACAAGAGATGATTAACGATAGTTATAGTCAGTTATTGGAGTTTGCTTATCCAACTGATAAAACAAATATATATTTAAACGACTACGCTAAGATTATTATGAGTCACAATGTTACTTCTCAAGTACGTAAATACTTTACTGATACAAATGAATAATAATGATTTAAAAGGTGCCATTGGGCACTTTTTTTAATTTTAAAAAGTAAAACTATGATGTACTCCGTTATTAATAATGGGGTGAAGAAATGTTAATGGCAATCAATCAGCAAGGTCAGAAAATTTTAGCGCAACATGCAAATAAATTTGATAAATATCAATGTCCTCACTGTAAGTCTGAGGTGATACTCAAGCAAGGGATGACTTTAATAGCCCACTTTGCGCATAAAACACGTTTTAATCACCACTGTTCAAAATCAGAATCAGTTGAACATTATGAAGCAAAGTTATATTTAGCAAGAATTTATAAAGCTTTGAATTTCAACGTGGAAATTGAACCTTATTGCAAAGAAGTTTTGCAATATCCAGATATTGTGATTAATCAAAAAATTGCAATTGAAGTTCAATTTTCTAAAATAAGTATCAGTAAAATTATTCGTCGAACAACTGGTTTAAAGCGAATAGGTTTGAATGTGATTTGGATTATTAAAGATGTTCCTTTGAAAGATAAATACGTTAAATTATCACCATTTCAAAGTGTTTTTATTCATCCAATTAATAGAACATTAGTAACATGGGATTCAAAAAAGTTTGTATTAATATTATATAGTCATCTTCAACATGTAGGCGGTAAAAAATTTGTTGCACAAAGAAAAGTTTTAAAATTTGAGGATATAATAAATATGACTTTTCAATCCAATAATGTTCCCAATTTTAGGTTGTCTGCTTCTAATATACAACGTTATATAAACTATTGTAGAAAGCGCCACAGTGTTTTAGAACCTACACTCAGTGCCATGTATCAATTAAATATGTGTGATTCTGATGTAATTTCTAAATTAGGATATGTTGTACCACATCAAATATATATAATAACGCATCCAATAGAATGGCAATTAAAATATCTGTTGCTAAGAAGAACATTAAATGATAATGAATTATGTAAACAACTTCTTAGTAAAGTTAAGTTTAGGGTGTTTGCAACGTTTCAATACGACAAACGTCAAATATTAAACACTATTTTACGTGAATTTGATTATTTATATGAACACGAAGGCTTAAACGTGCAAAAGTAGTGCTAAAATGAGAAAATTAAGCTATTAGATTATTAAGGAGGTTTACATTATGAGTCAACAATTAACAAGAGAAGAACAGGAACGTAAATATCCTGAATATACATGGGATTTAACAACTATATTTAAAAGCGATGAAGCATTTGAAGAAGCTTTTAAAAGTATTGAAGCTAAAATAGGTGAAGAAGAAAAATTTAAAGGTCATCTTGGTGAAAGTGCCGAAACACTATATGAAGCGCTAAGTCTTGAAGACGAGCTAGGTACAAAATTAGAAAAGGTATATGTATACGCACATTTAAAACAAGATCAAGATACTGCAAATGATAAGTATACCGGTTTAGAAGCACGTGCACATCAACTTGTTATTAAATATAGCTCTGCATGGAGTTTTTTAGTACCTGAAATTTTACAACTAGATGAAGCTACTATTCAATCTTTTATCGATTCTAATGATAATTTAAAACGATATGAATTCGATTTGAAATTGATTAATGAGAAACGTCCACATATATTAGATGCGAATACAGAAAAGTTATTAACAGAAGCACAAGACGCACTTTCTACGCCTTCTAATGTATATGGAATGTTTAGCAATGCAGATTTGGAATTTGAAGATGCTATAGATAAAGATGGTCAAGCTTATCCTTTAACACAAGGTACATTTATCAAGTATTTAGAGTCTGATGATCGTGAGTTAAGAGCTTCTGCATTTAGAAATGTTTATAAAGCATACGGTGCGCATAATAACACACTAGGTGCTACTTTAGCTGGTGAGGTTAAGAAAAATGTATTTAATGCTAGAACTCATCATTATCGTTCAGCACGTGAAAGAGCTTTAAGTAATAATCATATTCCAGAAGCTGTTTACGATAACTTAATCAAAACGGTCCATAAATACTTACCATTATTACACAGATACACGAAGCTTAGACAAGAGTTATTAGGTTTAGACGATTTAAAAATGTATGATCTTTATACACCACTTGTTAAAGATGTTAAATTTGAAATGCCATATGAAGAGGCAAAATCTTGGATGTTAAAAGCACTTGAGCCAATGGGAGAAGAATACTTAAACGTGGTTAAAGAAGGTTTAGATAATCGTTGGGTCGATGTATATGAAAATAAAGGTAAACGTTCAGGCGGATATTCATCTGGTGGGCATTTAACTAATCCTTTCATATTACTTAACTGGTCTGACACTGTTTCTGATTTATATACTTTAGTACATGAATTTGGCCACTCTGCACATAGTTACTTTAGTAGACAAAATCAACCATCAAATTTAAGCGATTATACAATCTTTGTCGCTGAGGTTGCATCAACTTGTAATGAGGCTTTACTTAGTGACTACATGGACAAACATTTAGATGATGAACGACGTCTATTGTTACTTAATCAAGAATTAGAACGATTTAGAGCAACACTATTCCGTCAAACAATGTTTGCTGAATTTGAACATAAAATACATCAAATAGAAGAAGCTGGGGAGCCGTTAACGCCAAATCGTATGAATGAAGAATATGCTAAACTTAATAAATTGTATTTCGGCGAAGCGGTAGAAACTGACGAAGATATCAGTAAGGAATGGTCACGTATTCCTCATTTCTATATGAATTATTATGTATATCAATACGCTACTGGTTATAGTGCGGCGCAAAGTTTAAGTCATCAAATTTTAACTGAGGGTCAACCTGCTGTTGAACGTTATATCAATGAATTCTTAAAAAAGGGTAGCTCAAACTATCCAATCGAAATATTAAAAAATGCAGGTGTTGACATGACAACACCTCAACCAATAGAGGAAGCTTGTGAAGTATTTGAGCAGAAATTAGATGCTTTTGAAAAGTTAATGAAAGCTTAGCAGAATTGAATTCGCTTACAATATGAACAGATTGTGACAATTTGATTTTATGAATAAACAAGGGTTGAAAAGGATATTTTACCGTGTTATATTATGAACATGAAATTAATCACATAACAAACATACCCCTTTGTTTGAAGTGAAAAATTTCTCCCATCCCCTTTGTTTAGCGTCGTGTAATCAGACACGGCGTTTTTTTATTTGAAAATTTTTAAATTGAATATAAAAATTGTTGCTATACATCATATATACATTATTGTGTATATTTTTAATGAAAAAATACATCAGTAAATATTAAAAATCGCCTATGACAACTATTCATGTCATAGGCGATTTTTTAATTTATAGATAACTGAGTTAAAAACAAGTGTGAAATATTCTTTTTATACTCGAGAGTCCACGCTATCGTAATTAAGATTTATTTTTCAAAATGAAATTTGTATAGCTCTCATCATATCTATCATTAACACTGAGGCATTTTAGACTTCCAAAATTCTCCCTCTGGATATTGCAATTTTTCAACTTTTTGTTGAAGTGTGAGTTTCTTTAATTCTTTGTTTAATAATTTTTCAGGCCATTCATAAATCGTTAAAAGTTCTTCCATTGTTACTAGTTGTTTCTTTTGAATGTAGTATTCTAATTTTGGAGGAAGATTTTTCTCTATAGGTTGTCCCATTAACTCATTAATAATGTAAGTATAGATATGATAAGGATATAATCCTTCGACTTTTAAACCTTCTTCATGAACATTTTCGCTGAAAAAAACAAGTGAGGGAGCTTGTTCTATTTCCATTTCTCTTGCAATGTGAAGATCAACTTTCAAGCTATCAGTCAACTTGTCCTTTTGCAAGTCTTCTTTAAAAACTTGATAGTCAATACCGGCATTATTAATACAATCAGAAATCATATCTTCGGTAATAATATCACGTTTTGGAATGATTTCATTTTGCATTAAATGTATAAATCTTTCTGCTCTGATGCGACCTTGAAGTTCAGCGGCTTTATAGGCAAGTGCAATATTGTCAAAATCCGAAGTACTTTGAGCTTGACACTTAGTTAATACCTTTAAAGAAGGGTTTAAAATATGTCTTACCTTTATATATTTATTATATTCAATTCTTAATTTTGATAAGATTGCAGATAATTTAAAACAATCTTTACTAAAAGGATCAAAAAAAGAATAGATTTCTATTTTGCTAACAGGTGATAGATTAGTATCTTCACGACTCTTATTCTCCATGATTCTTAATTCTTCAGCCATGTATTTTCACCTACAATTAAATTTAGGAATTTACCATGTGATGTGCAGTAAGTCTTAATCGCTCAAACAAGTAATCGCCTACACCCGCAGGAAGTTCGGCGTGTTGAATAGCAGTATGCATGTTCTCAAGCCATGCATCACGTTCATACTCACTAATTGTAAATTCCATATGTCTTCGTTTTAACATGGGATGACCATGTTCTTGTGTATATAAGTCAGGACCTCCAAGAAACTGTGTCAAAAATTGTTTCTGCTTTCGACTGGTTTCTTTGAAATCGCCTGGGAATAAATGATTGATACGAGAATCTTTCTCGACAAGATGATAGAAATGATCAATCATTTGATACAAGGCTTTTTGACCAATCAACTCATATGGTGTTTTAGACATAATATCACCGTGTTCCATTAATATATATCTAATATAACATGAATTTTTACATTTAAAAGTAATTTGCCTTATCGACAACTGTTACTCTTTATTGCTTACATTTTGTTTTTCTTGAAAAAAACGTTGCACCTTATTCAAGGGTTTTTGATGTTGAAGATTAAAATATTGAAGTAAACTTTTAAATTTTGAATATCCCTCATCATAAGAATGGACTTCAAACTCTAATTCATAATCAGTTTTGCCGAGATATTCACTCTTATCTAATACTAGTAATTCATTTTGATAATCAGTTTCTAAACGATAGGTAGTTAAGTTTCCTAACACTTTAAGCTCATTTTCTAAAATATTAAAGTCATTTTCTAAAATATTTCTAATATCTTTGGGTAATTGAGAGAGTTGAAGTGACATATCAAGTTTAGGTTCTATATTTACTGAGTGATTATATTCTGTTAATCCAACTTCAGCAGGGACTTTTAAAGTCATTTCATACATATAATCTTTGACTCTTATACGCAAAGCAGCCTGATGTTGCTTTAATTTAAAATTCTCTGTGTCGATATAGAAATTAGTTTGCTTAAAAGGTGATTGATTTTTGAAATAGAGTTCATAGATTTTTGAGTAAGTATCTTGATCTAGTATTTGTTTAAATTCAATCTCATTATTCATAGACATAAAAGTCACCTCTATCATGTTTTAGCTATTGTAAATTTAGCACGTCTTATTATGACGAATTTTGATTTATAATTAAAGTCAAACACTATAAGTAAAAGTTGAAACTTAAATTGGCTAGGTGAGTTAGAAGATAAATAGATTGTGGTAATTACTAAATCATCATAAAAGAATGAGTAATGATAGCAATAAAAACATGAGAGACTAGAAGATTTTTTCTGTGAGTTGTAGCGTGTTTTGATAGGTTGTAATATGTTAAACTAGTATGGAATAAGGAGGAAACAAGCATGCGTATTTACATAAATGAAATTAAATTAAAAGATGATGGCGTTTATTGCTTCTCAGAGGAATCTACAGAAGGATTAGAAGAGGTAGGTCAAATGCTTGTTGATAGTGATAATTATGGTTTTGCTTATCTTTTAGATGATGGACAATCATATTCATATTTGATTTTTGTTCAGGAAACATGGTCGATGTTGCATGAGAATAGAGATAAAAAAATCATTATTAATAATCATTTAGAACTTAAGCATTTCCAAGAAGAATTAGATTATGTTTTGAATAACATAGAAGGAAACAATAACTATGGTAAGGAGTTTGTTTCAGCTGTTGAAAAAACTTTCGAACTAGAGTGAAGCGGAGTGAAACAAAATGAACCAGTGGGATCAATTTTTAACGCCATATAAGCAAGCTGTCGATGAGTTAAAAGTAAAACTTAAAGGATTAAGAAAACAATACGAAGTGGGAGAACATAATTCTCCAATTGAATTCGTGACTGGAAGGGTAAAACCTATTTCAAGCGTTATAGACAAAGCGAACAAAAGGGGTATCCCTTTTGATTGTTTACATGAAGAAATGTACGATATTGCTGGTCTTAGAATTATGTGTCAATTCGTGGATGACATTGACATAGTTGTTGATATATTAAGACAACGTCAAGATTTCAAGGTTATAGAAGAAAGAGATTACATTCGAAATACAAAAGAAAGTGGCTATCGTTCTTATCATGTGATAATCAAATATCCTATTGAAACACTCAGTGGACAAAAGCACATATTGGCTGAAATTCAAATCAGAACCTTAGCAATGAACTTCTGGGCTACAATCGAACATACATTAAGGTATAAATATGATGGGGCATATCCAGATGAGATTCAACATCGTTTAGAGAGAGCAGCAGAAGCGGCATATTTATTAGATGAAGAAATGTCCGAAATTAAAGATGAAATTCAAGAAGCGCAAAAGTATTACACGCAAAAGCGTGCTAAGAAACATGAAAATGACTAATGAGGTGTAAATCATGCGTTATACAATCCATACTAAAGGTGATTCAAAATCAAATGCATTAAAGCATAAAATGATCAATCATATGAAAGATTTTCAAATGGTAGAAGATAGCGAAAATCCTGAAATTGTCATTTCAGTTGGGGGAGATGGAACGTTATTACAAGCTTTCCATCAATATAGTCATATGTTATCCAAAGTTGCTTTTGTCGGGATACACACCGGTCATTTAGGATTTTATGCAGATTGGTTACCTCATGAAGTTGAAAAGCTTATTATTGAAATTAATAATTCGGAGTTTCAAGTTATTGAATATCCACTCTTAGAATTAATAGTCAGGTATAACGATAATGGTTATGAAACGAGATACCTTGCTTTAAATGAAGCAACAATGAAAACTGAAAATGGCTCAACATTGGTTGTAGACGTCAATATAAGAGGTAAACATTTCGAACGATTTAGAGGAGATGGGTTGTGTATATCTACACCTTCGGGTTCGACAGCTTATAATAAAGCTTTAGGTGGTGCGCTCATACATCCATCACTTGAAGCGATGCAAATTGCTGAAATTGCATCTATTAATAATAGAGTGTTTAGAACGGTAGGCTCGCCATTAGTACTTCCTAAACATCATACGTGTTTAATTACGCCGGTAAATCACGATACGATTAGAACCACAATCGATCATGTTAGCATTAAGCACAAAAACGTCAATGCAATACAGTATAGAGTTGCTAATGAGAAAGTGCGTTTTGCTAGATTCCGTCCATTTCCGTTTTGGAAAAGGGTACATGACTCATTTATTTCTAGTGATGATGAACGATGATTTTAACATATCAAATTGTACAGTCAGAACCAGTGAAAACTTTTTTGAAAAATCAAGATTATTCTAAACGCACGTTGAGCGCCATTAAATTAAATGGCGCTTTACTATTAAACGGTTCACCTGTAACTGTCAGACATGTTATGGACAAAGGTGATAGATTAGAAGTTCATTTTCCAAGTGAAACACCAAGTGAGAATTTGATTCCCTACGATAAGGAATTAGAAGTCATTTATGAGGATGCGTATTTGATAATTGTAAACAAGCCACAAATGCAAAATTGTGCACCTTCTAGAGAACACCCCCATGGCAGTTTAGTAGAACAAGTGCTTGCTTATTATACAAAAAAAGGCGAAAAAATAAATCCTCATATTGTGACTCGACTTGATCGAAACACTTCAGGTTTAGTTGTATTTGCTAAATTTGGACATGTACACCATTTGTTTTCAAAGGTGAAATTTAAAAAAGAATATGTTGCCTTAGCTTATGGCCAAACACAATCTTCAGGTGTTATTGAAGTGCCTATTGCAAGGCTGAGTGATAGTATCATTAAGCGAGAAGTTAATGAAAAGGGAAAGTATGCAAAAACTGTCTATCAAAAGCTTATGCAAAATGAGACTGCTAGTTTATGTAAGATTAAATTGCTTACTGGAAGAACGCATCAAATTCGAGTTCACTTTGAGTATATTGGTCATCCATTAATTGGTGATGATTTGTACGGTGGAAATCATCCTTGTGTTCATGGACAAGCGTTACATTGCTGTTCAGTCGAATTTATCCATCCCATATACAGGTCTCATTATCTGATAAATGTTGATTACAAACAATTAATTAAATTATTCAACATGGTATAATAAATATGTTTTGGAGGTGTTAACATGTCTAACGAAACTGAAATGAAAGACAACGTTCGTGAAGACGTATATGATAAAGAATTATTTGATCGATTATTAGATCAAAATGATATAGATGAATTCAGAAAAGAATTTTTAGAATTACATAACTATGAGCAAAGTGAATACTTTGAAGATACGGATGATGGAAATAGACAAAAAATATTCGAGTTTTTATCACCCAACGAAGTAGCAAATTTCTTTGATCAATTAGACTTTGATGACGATGATTATGAGAGTCTTTTTGATAATATGGACGCTACCTATGCTAGTCATGTCTTAGAGGAAATGTCTTATGATAATGCGGTAGATATTTTAAATGAGTTATCTAAACCTAAAGTGGCGAGTTTGCTAACATTAATGAACAAAGATAATGCTAATGAAATCAAAGCTTTATTACATTATGAAGAAGATACTGCCGGCGGTATAATGACTACGGAGTTTATCTCTTTAAAATCAACTACACCTGTTAAAGAAGCGTTAATTCACGTAAAAGAACAAGCGCCTGATGCTGAAACAATATATGTTATATTCGCAGTAAATGAAGATGAACAACTTGTTGGTGTTCTATCACTTAGAGATCTTATTGTAGCTGAGAATGATGCATACATTGAAGATGTTATGAGTGAACGTGTCATCAGTGCTAATGTCGGTGATGATCAAGAAGATATCGCTCAATTAATGAGAGACTACGATTTTATAGCTGTTCCAGTTGTAGATTATCAAAATCATTTACTAGGTATTATTACTATTGATGATATCCTGGATGTTATGGATGAAGAAGCAAGTGAAGACTATTCACGATTAGCTGGGGTATCTGACATTGATTCTACAAGTGACTCAGTGTTTAAAACGGCGAGTAAAAGGTTACCATGGCTCATTGTGTTAACATTTTTGGGTATGATTACTGCTACTATATTAGGTAGTTTTGAAGATACATTATCTCAAGTGGCATTACTTGCAGCATTTATTCCAATTATAAGTGGTATGTCAGGAAATTCTGGTACACAATCATTAGCTGTTTCTGTCCGTAATATATCTACTGGGGAAATAAATGAACAGAGTAAATTTAAGATTGCATTGCGAGAAGCGGGAAGTGGTTTATTATCTGGTATTGTATGTGCAGCTATCCTTTTCTTAATTATTGTGGTTATATTCAGACAACCTTTATTAGCTTTAATAGTAGGTGGAAGTTTGACATGTGCAATGACAGTAGGTACATTGGTTGGTTCAATGATTCCTCTAGTAATGAACAAATGTAAAATTGATCCTGCTGTTGCAAGTGGTCCTTTTATTACAACAATTAATGACATTGTGAGTATGCTTATTTATTTTGGATTAGCTACATCATTCATGTCATACCTAACATAAGGAGGTCATATGGAATTCTTATCTTTAGTTATAGTCGTCGTAGCTGCATTTATGACTCCGATCATTGTGCATCGTTTTAATATAAACTTTCTTCCTGTTGTTGTAGCTGAAATATTGATGGGGATAGTGATAGGACACTCTTTTCTCAATTTAGTGGAAAGAGATGCATTTCTTAATATTTTATCTACGCTTGGGTTTATCTTTTTAATGTTTTTAAGTGGTCTGGAAATTGACTTTAATGCATTTAAAAAGGATTCACGTCCAAGACAAGGAGAAGATAAACATGAAAAGGATGTACCTGGTCATCTTAAGCTGGCACTGACAGTATTTGCATTTATTATGATGATTTCCGTTGTTTTAGCTTTTGCATTTAAATGGTTAGGATTGGTTAATGATGTCCTTTTAATGGTGATTATTATTTCAACAATTTCGTTAGGAGTTGTAGTACCAACCCTTAAAGAAATGAACATTATGCGTACAACGATAGGACAATTTATTTTACTAGTAGCTGTATTAGCAGATTTATTTACCATGATTTTACTAACTGTTTATGGTGCTATTTATGGTGAAGGTGGTAGTACGATATGGCTTACAGGTATTTTAGTTGTATTTACAGTGGTCTTTTATGTAATCGGTGTGTTATTTAAACGTATGTCCTTCTTACAAAAGTTAATGGATGGTACAACGCAAATAGGTATTAGAGCGGTATTTGCACTTATTATTTTATTAGTAGCACTTGCTGAAGGTGTTGGTGCTGAATACATATTAGGTGCATTCCTTGCGGGTGTTGTTGTTTCTTTACTTAAACCTAATGAAGAGATGGTAGAAAAATTAGATTCCTTTGGTTATGGTTTCTTTATTCCAATTTTCTTTATCATGGTAGGCGTCGATTTAGATATCCCGAGCTTAATTAAAGAACCGTCGTTGTTACTCATTATACCTGTACTCATTTTTTCATTTATCATTTCAAAACTGATACCAGTATTTTACATTAGACGCTGGTTTGACACTAAAACTACCATTGCATCTGCTTTCTTGCTTACATCAACTTTATCACTTGTTATAGCTGCGGCTAAAATTGCTGAAAAATTAAAAGCGATTTCTCCGGAAACTTCCGGCATTTTAATTCTTAGTGCTGTAATCACATGTGTGTTCGTACCCGTGATATTCAAGAAGATGTTCCCAATTCCTAATGAAGTGGGACGCCGCATTGAAGTAAGTATGATTGGTAAGAATCAATTAACTATTCCAATAGCACAAAATTTAACTTCTCAGTTATATGATATTTCTTTATACTATCGAAAAGATTTGAGTGATAGTAGAAAGCTCTCTGACGATATTACTATGATAGAAATAGCAGATTACGAGGAAGATTTACTAGAACGCTTGGGACTTTTCGAGCGAGATATTGTTGTATGTTCTACGAATGATGACAAGATAAATAAAAGCGTTGCGTTAATGGCTAAAAACCACGGTGTTAAACGTGTTATATGTCGACTTGAAAGTACAAACGAAGATCCAACATTGAAACATCAAGGTATAGAGGTGTTTAGTAATTATTTAAGTAATAAAATCTTACTAAAAAGTTTAATAGAAACACCTAATATGCTGAATTTATTAAGTAATGTAGAAACATCTCTATATGAAATTCAAATGTTAAATTATCAATATGAAAATATTCAATTACGTAACTTCCCATTTGGTGGCGATATTATTTTTGTTCGTATTATAAGAGATAATGATTCAATCGTACCTCATGGTGATACACAGTTACGCTATAAAGATCGTTTGATTGTGACGGGAACTAAAGAATATGTAGATGAATTAAAGCAAGAATTGGAATTTTATTATTAAACTCGGCATTGTTTGTGTTTTATAAGGTTTCGGTTATGTACGTTATTGTTATTATTTATCTAAGATAAAAAGTTAAATGTATTTTAATAAGTATCATAACTTAGAAATAAATTGTTTAAAAGTTTTGTTTCTATGTTGACGTCGCTTTTTCGATAACAAAAAGTATTAAGCACTTTTAGTCAGTTGCTTAATACTTTTTTTACATCAAAAAGCTACTCTTCTGATGTTGAAAATATAGTAAAAAGTATTTCAAGTAGATATGATTATCTTCAAAAAAGTATCATGTAATTGTGGAACGGGTGGGTCACAAGGATAAGCTTATGATTCTTTTCAGCCGTTATTGTAACTAGTAAGAGGAACAAATTAGATTTAATATGCGAAAATTTGTTGGCGTTGACATAGTAAATTCAACAAAAGGATTAGGTACTAGAGAAAAAGTTGATTGGACTGGTCATTAAATTTACAAAATAATTGTTTTTAAAACCAAGGAATTTATTTTAGAAGCAAAAGGTGCATTGTATTATGAAAAAATTACAGGATAATTTTCAAGTGGTTGTAAAAAATGTTGAAAATAATGCCAGGTATTTTAGTAATAAAGCAGAATAAGTCGAAAAAATGTTAGAGAAGCTGTCAACAATATCAAAAAACTAGCAAATCCAATGAAATGGAGTTGGTGAAACAAGATGGATTATGTATACACAATTTATAAAAATCCTAGATATAAAATCATTCAAAAAGAAAATCGCTATTTAATGGTCGATTTAGAACAAAATTGGTATTCATATCTGTGTCCTATGTTGAACTGGTTTATACCTATTAAATGCACAGAATTGACTTATCAAGAGTTCAACAATTTAAATATATTTAATAATGTGGGACAAAACAGTCATGGTATGATGGCTGCCGGTATTGGTGTTACTATCAGTGTGTTATTAAGAAGTATTGTGGGTTTTATGGATATTAATATTAGTCGAATATGGGTAGCGATAATGTTTTTAATCGGGTTTATCGCCGTGATTGCGTTACGTCTATCTATAAGAAAGAAGTTGAATCATCCAGCATTTAATAAAAAGAGTAAACAAAAAGTAAGACTAATTCCAGTATTCAAAAACATGATAATTGTGGTATTCAATTATTTTATTTTAATTTATCTAATAACTGGACTATTTGATGTGATGGTCATTGAAAATATACAAAATATTTGGATTTATATATGTTGGTTAGGTATTGTTTTAGCATTTTTATTTATGAACATAGCTTCAATTTTTGATAGAAAAGTACATGCCAAAATTAAAAATATAAGAAGGTAGGTGGGGTAAAGTGGAAACATTAGGAAGTATTATATATTTAAAAGAAGGTTCCCAAAAGTTAATGATTATCAATCGTGGGCCAATTGTAGAAATTGAGGGTTAAAAGTATTTGTTCGATTATTCAGCAAGTAAATACCCAGTTGGTGTTGTAGAAGATCAAATATACTATTTCAACTAAGAGAATTTTGATAACGTTATATTTGAAGGCTATTCTTATCAAGATGAAACAAGATTTCAAGAATTATTTAAAGAGATGATGGGTAATTTGGATGAAGATATTAAACGTGAGACTGTTCAACAAAAAAGATAGTTACGGACTGATTTAACATAAGTTATAATTATCATAAGTTACCTATAATAAAATAAATTTTGTTCGTAAATCGTTAAAAATATACAATGAATATGATTATTGTGGTCATTTTATTTTGCTTTATTATCAGGTACTAAAAATGTTAAACTATTAAGGGTATAAAGGGTTAGTAATCATAAAGTTAGCCAGCCTGTAGTAATAATCAATTTAAATTAAGGAGTCACTATCATGTTAAATTTAGAAAATAAAACCTACGTCATTATGGGTATTGCGAATAAACGTAGTATCGCATTTGGCGTCGCTAAAGTATTAGATCGATTAGGTGCTAAACTAGTATTTACATATCGTAAAGAGCGTAGTCGTAAAGAATTAGAAAAATTATTAGAACAATTAAATCAATCTGAACATTATCTCTATGAAATTGATGTCCAAAATGATGAAGATATCATTAATGGTTTTGCTCAAATCGGAAAAGATGTAGGCCAGATAGATGGTGTTTATCATTCAATCGCATTTGCCAATATGGAAGATTTACGAGGTCGATTTTCAGAAACATCTCGCGAAGGTTTCTTACTTGCACAAGAAATCAGTTCATATTCACTTACACTCGTAGCTCATGAAGCCAAAAAACTTATGCCTGAAGGTGGAAGTATTGTTGCGACGACTTATATTGGTGGTGAGGCAGCAGTTCAAAACTATAATGTTATGGGTGTAGCTAAAGCAAGTTTAGAGGCGAATGTTAAATATTTAGCTTTAGACTTAGGTGAAGATAATATTCGTGTCAACGCAATTTCTGCAGGGCCAATTCGTACTTTAAGTGCTAAAGGTGTAGGTGGATTTAATACAATTCTTAAAGAAATTGAAGCGAGAGCGCCGTTAAAACGCAACGTTGATCAAGAAGAAGTAGGTAAGACGGCTGCGTATTTGTTAAGTGATCTTTCAAGTGGTGTAACTGGAGAGAACATCCACGTTGATGGTGGATTCCACGCAATTAAATAATTATTGATAAATTAAAAAATCAGATAGTATAATCTCACAATTGGTGCACAGGGATGATTTGAAATTAAAAATCATCCCTGTTTTTGTGTATAAGAATGCGTTTTGACATTTAATTATTCAAAAAAATAAAGTGACAATCGCAATGCTACTTTGATATTTATAATATATTTAATGTATAAATATCGATTTTAGATGACACTATTTATTTTGTTGTTAGAAATGTATCGGAGGTTAAAAATTTTATTAAATGCATAATTCCATATAAACAGTAGAAATGACGGAGCTCTATAAGAGGACATGTTTCATTGCTTTCGTGTCTAAAAAAACCAAGGACATCTAATTATGTCCTTGGCTTGAATTGGTGGTATAATTTTCAATCTTATGATGATAGCTATTATTAATCTTTAACATTACTATTTGCTTTATCGACAATACGTTGACGATATTTAAAAATGTTGCTCACTAATGTTTTGATTACAGCGTATAATGGAACTGCAACAAGAATGAGTGTGAATCCACCTAAATCTCCAGCTGCAAGTATAACTACAATAATAGTTAATGGGTGAATGCTTAATGATTTACCCATTACATTAGGAGTAATCACGTTACCTTCAAGTTGTTGTGCGATTAATGTTACGACACATACCCAAATAAAAGTTGAAGGACCATCAATAATACCTAGTATCGCTGCCGGTGCAAAAGATAACCATGGACCCAAAAATGGTATTAAGTTAGCTACGCCGGCGAATAATACTAATAAAGGCGTATATGGTAATCCTATAATCGTATAACCTATATATAAAATAATACCTAATATGATACTAACTGTCACTTGACCTTGAATATATGATTTTAAAGTGAAGTTTAAGTCTTTTAATAAATCTACAACAAAAACTTTACGTTCTCCTTTGAAAAATTTACCGATTGCTGGGATAAATTTTTCATGATCTTTTAGCATATATATCAGGAAGAAGGGTACCATTATTAATAAAAATACAGTTGAGATGAAAGACGTAATATATGACACTGAATTAGATAAAATAGACGTTGCGCCATCTCCCATGGATTTAACTGCTTTATTAATACGATGTGTGACATCATCTGGTAATTTATCCATTTGTCTTAACGAGAAATTAATTAATTGTTCGGCTTCTCTTTGTAATGATGGTGTTTGTTTAATTAAATTATTAATATTGGAAATAATGATAGGTGCTATAAATGATACCACAATAGCGATGATAGCTATTAATCCTATGAATATTGTTGTTATACTAGCCCAACGTGGAAAGCCCCACTTTTCTAATATGTTTTGAAAAGGTAAACATATGTAAAAGAGAAATCCACTAATTAAAAATGGAAGGAAGACTGAACCAATGATAGTAGCTATTGGAGCAAATACTTCATGTACTTCCATAAATAGTTTGATGAGTATGAACAGCATAATAAAAAATATTCCTGTTCTAAACCAAACCTTATTGAACATAGATTGTGATCCTCCTATTTTATTCTTTTTCATACTCAATAAGTATATATCAAAACTCAGTCATTAAAAAGAGTAAATACTTTTACAATATAACTGAATGCACTGTATTTTTAATAAAATGAAAAAACTAGTATGAAATTAATTTGTATACGAGCTTGCTATAAATTTAAAAGTATTATAAGTATTGATACAATAGTATTAACATTACAAGGGAGCATCGGTTTATGTCGGAGTTTAAAGTAGGTAAGATTAATAAAAAAATAATACATAGTGATATTTTAAATAGGGATGTAACATTATCGGTTTATTTACCTGAGGATTATACAAACTTATTTAAATATCAGTTGATTTTTTGCTTTGATGGTTTAGATTTTTTTAGATTTGGTAGAATACAACGCATCTATGAACAGTTACGTGAAGAGCAATCAATACAACGTGCAATTATAGTAGGATTCCATTACGAAGATGTTGAAAAACGTAGGGAAGAATTTCATCCTTCAGGACGTCGTTCTAATTTAACCATTAAAGCAATGGGAAAAGAAATTCTTCCTTATATCGATGCGACATTTCCAACTTATAAAGTAGGTAATACAAGGTTACTTATTGGAGATAGTTTAGCAGGAAGTATCGCTTTGATGACTGCAATGACTTATCCAACTATATTTAGTCAAGTTGCGTTATTGAGCCCAATGTATAATGAAAATATTAAGCAAAAATTTGATACATGTATGAATAAAGATCAATTGACGATATGGCATGCCATTGGTTTAGAAGAAGAAGATTTTATTTTACCAACTAATGGTAAAAGAGCTAACTTTTTAACACCTAACCGCGAATTGAACCAACTGATTAAAGAAGGTAATACTGAATATTTCTATAAAGAATTTAAGGGGGGACATCATTGGAAATCATGGAAACCACTGCTAGGAGATATTCTCTTGAAATTTCTAAGTAATCAAATAAATGGAAAATATGTTTAATAAAGTAATATAAATAAAATAGTATGTTAGCGAATGGTTATTGAATACGATAAATCTATTAATTTCAGAAATGTAATTGTTTTCATGATAAAAGTAACGGTTTTCAAAAAGTTTTGATATAATAGGAATAAGTTAAACAAAGGAGGAATTTAAATGATTTTAGGATTAGCATTGGTTCCGTCAAAGTCATTTCAAGATGAGGTGAATGCTTACCGCAAGCGATATGACAATCATTATGCTCAAATAATGCCTCATATCACGATTAAACCTCAATTTGAAATCGATGATCATGATTTTAATTTAATTAAAGATGAAGTGAAAAATCGAATTTCTAGTATAAAACCAGTAGAAGTACATGCTACAAAGGCATCTAATTTTGCTCCAATCAGTAATGTTATATACTTCAAAGTTGCTAAAACAGAACCATTAGAGCAATTATTTAATCAATTTAATACAGAAGATTTTTACGGTACTGCTGAACATCCTTTTGTACCTCATTTTACAATTGCCCAAGGTCTAACAAGTCAAGAGTTTGAAGATATATATGGTCAAGTAAAATTAGCAGGGGTAGACCATAGAGAAATGATCGAAGAACTATCGTTACTTCAATATAGTGAAGAAGAAGACAAATGGATTATTATTGAAACTTTTACATTGGGATAAGAAATCCAAAATTGTAAAGTGAAATTGAATTTACAGAATCATATTGTTAAATACAAGAAGAGCGCTAAAATCAACTAAAAACGCCAAATCCTATTGTGTTTCAGTGGGATTTGGCGTTTTTATATGAAACATAATTATATTGTATAGTTAATCATTCAAAAAGATTAATGTACGTTTTATATTGAATATTCATATTTCAAATGCATATGAATGACGTTTCATTAATATATACAACTCATCTTTATATAAACGATTTATAGATTTTAAGGTTTAACCCTTCTGTTTGTTTTAATAAAGTAATATCCGTAAAATACTGCAAGTGCAAGAAAAATCATCGCTGAAAAGTAAAAAGTATTATTTAAATTATTAGTAAATTGAGTAATTAGACCTCCGACTAGTGGACCTATCATTGAACCGAAGCCTTGAACACTGTTGAACACGCCCCACGTTTCTTCCTGTTCGTTAGGATTAATATGACCAGCCATAAAGGTATTCCAAGCCGGTAAGAGGATACCATACATAAGCCCAATAAACAGCCCTATGGTCCAAACTATATATATATTTGTAATTGTAGATAGCCCGAATATAAGAATTGTATATAGTATAAAGCCACTAAAAATAACTCCATACATAAAACCTTTGCTATTATTATCGATGATTTTTGATAAAAATAACATAGAGAAAGCACACCCTATGCCACCAATAATGATTGCTATTGTATATTCAACGGTTGATACTTTCACAACTTGCGTTGCATATTTTGGGAGAATAGGTACAAGTGCTGCTATAGCTGCTCCTTGTAACAAGATACCTGGAAATAGAATAAGATGACGTTGTGTAACATCTACAATTTGTTTTAATTGTGCTTTCACAGGTTTAGTATTGTAATTTGTTAAGTTGATATTAACAAAATAGTATAGAATCCAGGCAATAAGCACAACCAAGGCCATCAAAAATGCAAAACGAGTAGGATGGAATTTAATAAGTAAGTTCATGATAACCATACCTACCAATAAACCTAGCAACCATGAAAAGTATACATAACCCATTTGTTTGCCGCGGTTTCTTTCATCTACACTAGATAGCATAATAACCCAAATCGGACTCACAGCAATTCCTAACATAATAGCACTGAAAATAATTATGAATGGTGATGCCGGGAACCATATCACTAAAAACAAGCTTATAAAAGCAAGTAAGAATCCAGATGTAAGTACTAATTTTGAACCAAACTTTTTAAGTAAAAAGCCGATGACAAAATTTGTTGCAGCATCTGCGATAAAGTGAATGGAAAAAGCAAATGATGTGATTGCTATTGCGATAGAGGTCACTGTAGGTAAAAAGTTTATATAACTTAATATGTACATACCTCTTGCAAATTCCATCAGAAACAGAATTACCAACATCATAACAAAGTTTCTGTTACTTGAGTAATTACTTGACGAAGAATCTTGCATACAAAGGAACCTTTCCATAGATTTCATCAGGTTGAGATGAGTGACCTATTAAATCTAATAAATCTTTACAAATCTTTCTAGTAGAATACCCTACCTTTGATTCTAGCATCTTAGATGACATAACCTTTAAAGTCTCTTCGTTATTTGTTAAGTCAGAAACAATATCAATTGCCTCATTTGGAGTATCTGCTATTTTTCCAAATCCTTTACTTTCAAAGTAATATGCATTTTCAAGTTCTTGACCAGGTGCAGGGTTTAAAAAAATCATAGGAATACAACGACTAAGTCCTTCGGAAATTGTGATACCACCAGGTTTGGTAATCATTAGTTGGCTTGATGCCATCCACTCATTCATGTGATTTGTATAGCCTAATATTTTTACACTTGGATTATCTTTGAACTTAGCTTTTAATGAACGTTTAAGTTCTTTACTACGTCCACAAATCATGACTACTTGCGAATTTGGACTTTTTTCTAAAATATTATTAATCATATAGTCAAAGCCTTTTGAAACGCCAAATGCACCTGCTGACATTAATATAGTAGGTTTGGAAGGATCTAAATGTTGTTGCGATAACCATTCTTCTTTATCAATAGATTCTTCAAATTTATCAGCAATAGGAATGCCTGTCACTTTAATATATGAAGCAGGAACACCAGCTTCAATGAAATCATCTTTAGTATCTTTTGTTGCTACATAATATCTTTGTGAATAGGGTGTAATCCAATTTTTATGCATGCGATAATCTGTCATAACTGTCGCAATAGGGATATTTATATTAAATTGTTCGGTCAACACTGACATCACAGGTGTTGGAAATGTTAATAATATGAGATCAGGCTTTTCTTTAATAAGTAAGTTGATGAGTTTATTTAATCCATAATATTTATAAAAACATTTATCGAGCTCATTAGGGCGACTATAATAAAATCGTTTATATGTATTTCTAAAATATTTAAAGCTATTGATATACCATTTCTTACATATAGAAGTCATAATTGGATGAGCTTCCATAAACAAATCATGTTGAATGACTGATAAATGATTGAGATTCATCTCATTCAATTGGTTGACAATACTTTGCGTGACTTGCATATGACCGTTACCAAATGATCCAGTAATAATCAATATCTTTTTATTTTGAGTAACCATTTATAGCCACCCTCCGTTAATTTTTAAAATTTATAATAATTGTAACGTATTTTCATACATTGTAAAAGGAAAAGAAGTGTACCATTTATTGTATTTAAATACTATAAATACGGCGTGCAATACAATGCTTTGTCATAAATTGCTTTATAAAGTGTTCATTATTTATTAAGTATGGTTGCAAGATAACGAAACTAAATTTGAACACATTCTGCATGATTTTAGTATTATCTTCAAAAAATCTTAGTATTTGCTATATATTATGTTAATACATGTATATCTTAGCATTATTTAAATATGGAATGAATTATTTAAAGGTGAGCGCAACAAAATTTTAAGTATATTTTAACACTACCTTAACAGTCTTTAATGAATGATTTTATCACTATCTAATAGAACGTGATTTGGATATATTACGTCAATTATGATTAAAAATAAATTAATAAGACTTATAATTATAAATTTATCAACGATAATAAAACGTGTATAATAGACTTATTGTAAAAAAAGGAGCGATACATTTTGAATGCAAGTGCGTTGTTCAAAAAAATTAGAGTAAAAAATGTAATTGGTACATTAGATATACAGGTGGACGATATTACCACTGACTCACGTACAGCTAAAGAGGGAAGTCTATTTGTAGCATCTAAAGGATATACGGTAGATAGTCATAAGTTTTGTCAAAATGTAGTAGATCAAGGTTGTAGTATTGTTGTTGTCAATAGAGAACTCAAACTTAAAGGTAATGTGACGCAAGTTGTTGTTCCAGACACTTTACGTGTTGCAAGTCTATTGGCACATGAATTATATGAGTTTCCAAGTCACCAACTGACGACATATGGTGTTACGGGGACGAACGGTAAGACATCGATTGCAACTATGATTCATTTAATTTATAGAAAATTGAATAAAAATAGTGCATATCTAGGTACGAATGGATTTCAAGTTAATGAAACAAAAACAAAAGGTGCGAATACAACACCAGAAACAGTAGCATTAACAAAAAAGATTAAAGAAGCAGTTGATGCCAATGCAGAAGCAATGACGATGGAAGTTTCTAGTCATGGATTGGCCTTAGGTCGACTTAGAGGTGTAGAATTTGACGTTGCTATCTTTTCAAATTTGACTCAAGATCATTTAGACTTTCATGGAACTATGGAAGCTTATGGACATGCTAAATCGTTATTATTTAGCCAGCTTGGTGAAGATTTGTCTAAAGAAAAATATGTTGTATTAAATAATGATGATGACTTCTCCGATTATTTAGCAAGTGTGACCCCCTATGAAGTATTTACATATGGTATTACACACGAAGCGCAATTTATGGCTAAAAACATTAAAGAATCTTTGCAAGGTGTAGAATTTGAATTTTGTACTCCTTTTGGAAGTTTTCCAGTTAGATCTCCTTATGTAGGTAGATTTAACATTTCAAATATTATGGCTGCTATGATTGCGGTTTGGAGTAAGGGAACAAATTTAAATGAAATTATTAATGCTGTTACTGAACTTGAACCTGTAGAGGGTCGCTTAGAAGTACTTGACCCATCACTTCCTATAGATTTGATTATAGATTATGCACATACTGCAGATGGTATGAATAAACTGATTGATGCTGTACAACCATTTGTTAAACAAAAGCTGATCTTTTTAGTAGGTATGGCTGGGGAAAGAGATTTAACGAAAACACCTGAGATGGGGAGAGTAGCATGTCGAGCAGATTATGTTATTTTTACTCCAGATAATCCTGCTAACGATGACCCTAAAATGTTGACAGCTGAATTAGCTAAAGGCGCAACGCATGAGAATTATATAGAGTTTGATGACCGTGCAGAAGGTATTAGACACGCGATTGATATTGCTGAACCAGGAGATACAGTTGTTTTGGCCTCAAAAGGTAGAGAGCCTTATCAAATTATGCCTGGTCATGTTAAAGTCCCACATCGCGATGACTTAATTGGTTTAAAAGCAGCATATCAAAAATTTGGTGGTGGACCTGTTGAAGATTAAATCACTTCAGTTTCATGGAATGATGATGAACGTATATCACCATCAGTCTAATGATTCAATCATGTTAGCTATTCCAGAACTTTTTTGGTCCATTGAATTATCCAAAGAGTTAGATACAGATCAACTATATGAAGAATTAGTGATGCAATTATTCAATTTGTTGACTGAAGTTGAAGCAGATACATTAGCACGTAATATAACTGATTTGATTAGAAATGAATCCAAAGGAGAATGATAAATGAATTTAAAAGAAGAAATAGAGTCAAGAAAGACATTTGCCATCATTTCACACCCTGATGCTGGTAAAACCACTTTAACTGAAAAATTGTTGTATTTCAGTGGAGCGATTCGTGAAGCTGGGACAGTTAAAGGGAAAAAGACGGGTAAATTTGCAACAAGTGATTGGATGAAGGTAGAACAAGAACGTGGTATCTCAGTTACAAGCTCTGTAATGCAATTTGATTATGATGATTATAAGATAAATATTTTAGATACGCCGGGACATGAAGATTTTTCAGAGGATACGTATCGTACATTAATGGCAGTAGATAGTGCGGTTATGGTTATTGACTGTGCTAAAGGTATAGAACCACAAACATTAAAATTATTTAAAGTTTGTAAAATGCGAGGTATTCCTATTTTTACATTCATCAATAAATTGGATAGAGTAGGGAAAGAGCCATTTGAATTACTTGATGAAATAGAAGAAACACTTAATATTGACACTTATCCAATGAATTGGCCTGTTGGTATGGGACAAAATTTCTTTGGTATTATTGATAGACACTCTAAAACGATTGAACCATTTAGAGATGAAGAAAATTTATTACATTTAAACGAAGATTACGAACTTAAAGAAGAACACGCGATAAAAAATGATAGTGCATTTGAACAAGCAATTGAAGAAATGATGCTTGTCGATGAAGCGGGTGAAGCATTTGATAATGAAGCGTTACTGAACGGTGAATTAACACCTGTTTTCTTTGGGTCGGCATTAGCAAACTTCGGCGTACAAAATTTCTTAAATGCATACGTTGATCATGCACCAATGCCTAATGCGAGACAAACTAAAGAAGAGGTTGATGTTAGTCCATTCGACACAGATTTTTCTGGGTTTATCTTTAAAATCCAAGCCAATATGGATCCGAAGCATCGTGACAGAATTGCATTTATGCGCGTGGTAAGTGGTGCGTTTGAAAGAGGAATGGATGTAACCTTACAAAGAACAAATAAAAAACAAAAAATAACTCGTTCCACATCATTTATGGCTGATGATAAAGAAACTGTTAATCGTGCTGTAGCAGGCGATATTATTGGTTTGTATGATACAGGTAACTATCAAATAGGTGATACCTTAGTTGGCGGTAAGCAGAAATATAGCTTCCAAGAGTTACCACAATTTACTCCAGAAATATTTATGAAGGTTTCTGCCAAAAATGTAATGAAACAAAAGCATTTTCATAAAGGAATTGAACAGCTTGTTCAAGAAGGTGCAATTCAATATTATAAAACGTTGCACACTAATCAAATTATCTTAGGTGCTGTGGGTCAATTACAATTTGAGGTTTTTGAACACCGTATGAATAATGAATATAATGTAGATGTGGTTATGGAACCAGTCGGACGTAAAATTGCGCGTTGGATTGAAAATGAAGAAGATATTAAAGATAATATGAATACCTCTAGATCAATTTTAGTAAAAGATAGATACGACAATTATGTATTCCTATTTGAAAATGAATTTGCAACGCGTTGGTTTGAAGAAAAATTCTCTGATATTAAACTGTATAGCTTATTATAATTAAATGTTTAAACTTATCACTTTTCGGGCACACCGTAGTATATGAAAAATGTTTATATTGCTATGCAGTGTCATAGTATGTATACTGAAAATAACAAATAAATACCTATGACAAAACTGTCAGAGGGGAGTAACTTGAGAATAGTTATTCAATGCATTTAAACTGCTAATAACTATTCAACACTTTATCGTCATTACGAAGATAAGTCTTCCGGTAAAGTGGGCAAAACTATTGCTAAGTAAGACCTTTGCTATTTAATTAGCATAGGTCTCTTTATTTGTATTTAAACTAAAAGGAGTTGTCCACAATGGATCCGAGTTTGATTTTACCTTATTTATGGGTACTTTTAGTACTTGTATTTTTAGAAGGATTATTAGCAGCTGATAATGCAATTGTAATGGCGGTAATGGTTAAACACCTACCACCTAAACAACGAAAAAAAGCACTTTTTTATGGCCTATTAGGTGCATTTATTTTTAGATTTATTGCTTTATTCTTAATAAGTATTATTGCAAACTTCTGGTGGATTCAAGCAGCTGGTGCTGTTTACTTAATCTATATGTCTATTAAAAATTTATGGCAATTTTTCCATCAGTCAAATGAAAAACATCATAAAGAAACAGGAGACGAACATCACTTCGATGAAACAGGCAACGAAAAAGAAGTAGGCCCTAAATCTTTTTGGGGAACAGTATTTAAAGTTGAATTCGCCGATATCGCGTTTGCAATTGATTCGATGCTTGCCGCATTAGCCATAGCCGTTACATTACCAAAAGTTGGCATACATTTTGGTGGTATGGATTTAGGTCAATTTATTGTTATGTTCCTCGGTGGAATGATAGGTGTCATCCTGATGAGATTTGCAGCAACTTGGTTTGTAGAATTGTTGAATAAATATCCAGGACTAGAAGGTGCTGCGTTTGCAATTGTAGGTTGGGTAGGTATTAAACTTGTTGTAATGGTACTTGCACATCCTGATATTGGCGTTTTACCAGAAGCATTTCCACATAGTGCTTTATGGCAAACAATCTTCTGGGTAGTATTAGTTGGCTTAGTATTAATAGGATGGTTAACTTCAGCAATTGGCAACAAGAAAAAAGGTAACCAAAAATAATTTGATTGATACGCTAGAACCTTTGCTTAATAATAAATTAAGTGGAGGTTCTTTTTATTTTAATTTTTATTAGAACATTGCAGTTTTATAGTTAAAATATTAAACTTTAGTTTATAAACGAATTTAAAATGATGATATATAGTATTAAAATAACTTAAATTTAACAGATAAAGAATGAGTTAAAGAAACTATAGGAGTGGTCTTCTAGTGGATAACGATAAAAAACAAGTCATACCACGCAGTCAATATCGCCGTAAAAGACGTGAGTACTTTCATAACGAAGAGCGAGAAGAGCGCATTAGACGCGAGAAAATAGAGAAGGAGAATCAAGCTAAAAGAGAACAGCATCAAACTAAAGTTAATGAGGAACGTGTTAAAGATAATTTGAGAAAAGCAAGAATAGAAAAACTGACTCAAGAGGAAATTCATCAACAACGTGATGATAAAAGTTATAAACAAAATAATCAAATGAGTAAATCAAAAGACGACGATAATAAAATTGGAGAAGAAAGTTTACATGATGTTCGAGTTTTAAGTGACACCTCCACGTTACCGCATCAAAGTAAGTCAAAACAGTTGAATGATAATCAATCAAAGGAAAATCAATATCATAATAAAGTAATTGAATCCTCAGAAAATAAGTCAATAAAAGAGCATGATAATACTTCTGGAAACGAAAGTAAACAACATACTAAATTGACTTCAAAGGACTCCATGTTAGGTGTAAATTCTAATCATACAGAGCAAGATTCAAGAGGTACACAACCATATTCTTCAAAACATAGCTATTCACAACCAGAAGATAAAGACAACGATAATACTCACCAAGCGCAATTTCTTAAAAAAGAAGGCGAACAAGGTAGCAGAGCCGAAAATATTAAAAAAATTAATGAATTTAAACAATTAGTAATAGCTTTCTTTAAAGAACACTGGCCTAAAATGTTAATTATTATAGGTATTATAGTATTACTTTTAATATTAAATGCCATATTCACTACAGTTAATAAAAATGATCATACAAATGATAGTGCATTTAACGGTACAACTAAAGATGAAACAACAGCGATGAAAATTGCTAAAAACTCTGTTAAGTCAGTTGTAACAGTCGAGAATGATTTGTCTAATGACACGACTGTGTCTGATAACAAAAATGAATCTGATAATGAGATAGGTTCAGGTGTCGTCTACAAAAAAGTGGGCGACTCTATTTATATTTTTACTAATGCACACGTCGTTGGTAATCAAGAAAAACAAAAAGTAACATATGGTAATGATAAATCTGTGACAGGTAAGGTGATTGGTAAAGATAAATGGTCTGATTTAGCAGTTGTAAAAGCTAAAGTTGCTGACGAAAATATTAAACCAATGACTATGGGGGATTCTAATAATATTAAATTGGCTGAACCTATTTTAGTTATAGGAAATCCTCTAGGCACAGACTTTAAAGGAAGTGTTTCTCAAGGTATTGTGTCTGGACTCAATCGTCATGTACCTGTTGACATTGATAAAAATGATAACTATGATGCTCTGATGAAAGCTTTTCAAATTGATGCGCCTGTGAACCCGGGAAATTCAGGTGGTGCTGTAGTCGATAGAGATGGTAGACTCATAGGTATAGTTTCTTTAAAAATTGATATGCATAATGTAGAAGGAATGGCTTTTGCGATACCTATTAATGATGTACGTAAGATTGCGAAAGAATTAGAGCATAAAGGTAAAGTGAACTATCCAAATACTGAAATCAAAATCAAAAATGTTGGTGATCTTGACGATTCTGAACGTAATGCAATCAACTTACCAACTAAAGTGAATCATGGTGTATTAATCGGTGAAGTGAAAGAAAATGGTTTAGGAGACAAGTCAGGTTTAAAAAAAGGTGATGTAATAGTAGAATTAGATGGTAAGAAGATTGAAGATAACTTACGATATAGACAAGTCATATACAGTCATTATGATGATCAGAAAACAATCACTGCTAAAATTTATCGAAATGGTGCGGAGAAAAATATTAAAATCAAATTGAAATAAATGTTGAGGTGAAAATCATGTCAGTTTTAAGTCAGCTGCTTAAAAAATCTAGCCCTCAACAAGGGATTATACTCTATTATCTATTTGCCATAGTCGTTGCATTTTTATTATTAAATTTGCCATATGTCCATAAGCAAGGGGTTGAGGTTAATCCGATTGATACACTTTTTGTAGCTGTATCAGGTATTAGTGTTACGGGATTATCACCAATTACTATAGTCGACACATATTCAACCTTTGGTCAAATTATCATACTTATTATTTTGAACATCGGTGGTATAGGTGTTATGGCTATTGGAACCATGCTTTGGGTTGTTTTAGGCAAACATATTGGAATTAGAGAGCGACAACTCATTATGTTAGATAATAATAGAGATACTATGAGTGGAACGGTTAAAATAATTTTAGAAATTGTAAGAACAATTTTTATTATTGAGTTTATAGGTGCACTCTTACTCGCGTTTTACTTTTATCGGGATAATCCTGATTTAAAAAACGCATTAATGCAAGGCGTTTTTGTGTCAGTATCTGCTACGACTAACGGTGGTCTTGATATTACTGGTGAATCTTTAGTTCCCTATGCAAAAGACTATTTTGTACAAACGATAGTAATGTTCTTAATTGTGTTAGGATCTATAGGCTTTCCAGTTTTATTGGAGTTAAAAGCTTATATTAAGAATCGAGTAACTAATTTTAGATTCTCATTATTCACAAAAATAACGACAACAACGTACTTATTCTTATTTTTATTCGGCGTTATTGTTGTATTAATATTAGAACATAGCAATGCATTTAAAGGATTGAGTTGGCATCAATCACTATTTTATGCATTGTTCCAATCATCAACGACCAGAAGTGCAGGTTTGCAAACGATAGATGTGTCACATTTTAGCGACGCAACAAATATTTTAATGGGATTATTGATGTTTATAGGGTCATCTCCTAGTTCTGTAGGAGGCGGAATTAGAACAACAACATTTGCTATTTTAATTTTGTTTGTTATTAACTTTAATAATACTGGTGACAAAACAGGTATTAAAATTTTTAACAGAGAAGTACATATTATGGATGTACAAAGATCATTTGCCGTATTTACTATGGCGTCATTAATTACATTTATTAGCATGATTATTATATCTGCCACTGAACAAGGCAAGTTGTCCTTTCTACAAATTTTCTTTGAAGTAATGTCTGCGTTTGGTACATGTGGTTTAAGCTTAGGTGTGACAAGCGATATCAACGACATTACCAAGGTTGTATTAATGATATTAATGTTTATAGGTCGTGTAGGCCTCATTTCATTCATCATTATGTTAGCTGGACGTAAAGAACCCGAAAAATATAGCTATCCTAAAGAACGTATACAAATTGGATAATCATTACACTATTAGCAAAGGCATACATACACCTTTGCTAATAGTTTTTTTATTTGGAATGATATCAATGCGATAATAGTTTTATAACATTTAATGAATGGTACATGTTACACTAAATTTAAGGAGAGGAGTGGCTCTATGGAAAAAAATGAAAATAAAATAGTTGATGTGATTGCAACTTCTGATATGCATAGTCACTTCTTAAATGGTGACTATGGCTCAAATATTTATCGAGCTGGTACATATGTTAATGAAGCTCGAAAAAATAATGAAAATGTCATATTACTAGATAGTGGGGGAAGTTTGGCGGGATCACTTGCAGCATTCTATTACGCCGTTGTAGCACCATATAAACGTCATCCTATGATTAAGTTGATGAATGCAATGCAGTATGATGCTAGTGGAATTAGCCCTAATGAATTTAAATTTGGATTATCTTTTTTGACACGTTCAGTTGCACTCTCAAGGTTTCCCTGGCTATCAGCAAATATAGAGTATACTGTTACTAGAGAGCCATATTTTTCTACGCCTTATACAATCAAAATGTATTCAGATTTGAAAATTGCTATCGTAGGTTTAACCTCAGATGGATTAATGAAGAACGAGTACGCAGAAATGGAAGAAGATGTCTGTATTGAGAAGACTTTGATTTCAGCTAAACGTTGGATTAGATACATACATGAAGTTGAAGAGCCAGACTTCCTTATTGTTATTTATCATGGTGGGTTAAATAAAATAAGTAGTACCAATAAAAGAAATGAAAAAAATGTAAATGAAGCTGAAAAAATTATGGAAGAACTTGGTGTTATTGATGTAATTATTACCGCTCATCAACATCAAACAGTTGTTGGAAAAGATCATGAAACTATATATGTTCAAGCAGGTCAAAATGCTGAGGAATTAGTACATCTTTCAATTAAATTTAAGAAACGGACAACTTCTTATGAAATTGAGCACATCGATTCAAAAGTTATAGACTTAAATGATTACCATGAAGATGAACAATTATTGAAAGAAACATATTATGACCGTAAGGCAGTTAAACACTGGGCAAATTCAGTTGTTTCAAACAAAAACAATGGCTTAACAGTTCAATGTATTGAAGATATTATTTGTAAGCCGCATCCTTTTACTCAGTTATTACATGATGCAATTCGATTAGCCTATAATTACGATATTTCTTGTGTGCATATACCTAAGAATGGTGAAGAAGGGTTAAAAGGAACTATAAGAAATAGAGATATATACGATGCATATCCTCATCCAGATAAACCTATAGATATCACTGTCAAAGGTAAAAATATCAAAGATATACTTGAATACAGTTATGCGCATATTGATTTTAATAAGCGACAATTAAGTATGACAATGATAGATGAAACGTTATTTACAGTTTGGCAAGGGTTTGATTATTGTATAGACATGTCACAATCACCGTTTAATAGAGTGAAATTAAATGGTCTAAATGAAGATGATTCGTATAGAATAACAATGACTGATTATTGTTATAGAAACTACAAAATGTATTTACAAGAAGCTATCGTTCACGACACATATTCGGAAACGATGGGTGGATTGATTAGAAAAAATTTAAAATGTGACACGTATTCTGTGAAATTAAATCATAATTTTAAAGTTTATTAATCTTCCTCGTACTATTTATAACGGTGTATGTGTCACTTTTTCTTTAATTAATTTAAAAAAGCATTTCTTAGCTCAAATTCATGAGTCTAAGAAATGCTTTTTTATCCGTGGAATATCAATAATAAAATGATAGCCACAATTTGACCAATTGTAGTCGTAGCAATACGTCTCGTATATTCATAGCTAAGAGATAAAATGAATTGAGCTACAAAAATAAAGAATACAATCCACCAATTATCTAAGTATATAAATAATGAACTTGAACATATTGCAACAATTAAAATGCTAGCCCATTTCGGTAAGTTATATTTTATTAATTCCTTTTGTAAAACAGTTCTCATATATAGTTCATGACAAGGTATCACAAATAATAAAGTAACGAGCATTTGCCATTTAAAGTAGACACCCGTTCGTGATAATTCTTTGATTAAAGATGCGTATGATAATTCTGATGAAATAAGTGAAAAAATCAATTGTATAATAATGAGTGCGACACTCGTTATTATACCCATGCCTATGGAAGTTAATAATCGTTTAGATGCAATGTCTCTTTGGTAAAAAACATAACTTATTCCAGCTATTAACATAATGCCAGTATATAAATACCAGTATTCCTGATGTTCTCCCCACATCACAAATAATATGGCGTGAAAGATGATGAAGCTTATAACAAACCAAATCAAAGCTTTAGAAACATTTTTCATTTTAATTAACCTTCTTGATCAACGATTTTGTATCGCTTATGATTGATAACTGTCTTTTCCGGTAAATCTAATTCATTAAAATTATCCATAATAGTTAAATCTACAATAACAGAGTTATCATTAATCTTCTCGACACGGCCTCTTAAACCGTCATAAAATTCTACTATATTACCTACTTCTGCAACAGTCATTACGAGTCCTCCCTTAAATCATAGCTAGATTATATTGTACTAAAATTTACTTGACAAATAAACTAATTTCTATGAAAAAGAAGTGAACTAAAAGAAAATTATAAAATATCATTCATAAATGAGTAAAAGAGTGGAATTTTTCTTATAAATCATTCATAACTAGGGTAAGGGCATATAGAGAGACTTATTTAAGGAGAGAATGTTATGAAATTTATTAGCAACAATAATATTAATGATCCTTCCATCAATTTAGCAATGGAAGAGTATGTTCTTAAAAATTTACCTTCTGAAGAAAGTTATTTTTTATTTTATATTAACAGACCTTCAATTATTGTTGGAAAGAATCAAAATACAATTGAAGAAGTTAACCAATCGTATATTGATAAACATCAAATTGATGTAGTAAGACGTATTTCTGGAGGTGGGGCTGTCTATCATGATACTGGAAACTTAAATTTTAGCTTTATCACAGATGATGATGGTTATAGCTTTCATAATTTTAAAAAGTTTACGATGCCCATTGTACAGGCCTTACAATCAATGGGAGTTAATGCTGAAATGACTGGACGGAATGATATACAAGTAGGGCAAGCTAAAATATCTGGAAATGCTATGGTTAAAGTAAAAAATAGAATGTTTAGTCACGGTACATTAATGCTAAATTGTGATTTAAATGAAGTTCAAAATGCATTAAAAGTGAATCCAGCTAAAATTAAATCTAAAGGCGTTAAATCTGTTAGAAAAAGAGTTGCCAATATTGAAGAATTTCTAGAACAGCCAATAGATATAGAAGAATTCAAACAAATTATTCTTAAAACTATTTTTGGTGAAAATGAAGTTGAAGAATATGTACTAACAGAAGAAGATTGGAAGAATATTAAGCAATTAAGTAATGAGAAGTATCGTACGTGGGAATGGAATTATGGCAGCAATCCAAAATATAATATTGAGCGTGAAGAGAAATTTGAGAAAGGTTTTATTCAAATAAAATTAGATGTAAAAAAAGGAAGAATTGAACGGGCAAAACTATTTGGAGATTTCTTCGGCGAAGGTGATGTAACTGAACTTGAACATGCGTTAGTAGGTTGCTTACATGATTTTGAACATATAGAAGAGGTACTTCAAAATTATGATTTCTATCACTACTTTGGGGATATAGATAAGTATGAAATTATAAGATTGATGTCCTAAGTATGATAAAAAGGTCTATTCTCAACTTGTTTTAAAGTAGGGAATAGACCTTTTATGATGAGTGACTCGAGTCTAATTTATTCACTTAAAAATGCCTCCAATTGTTTAAATTCATTAGTATATTGAATAAAATCGTTCTCGTTTTTATTGATGAGCGCTTCGTCAATTAAAAGTTTAAGTTTAGCTTTTCTTGCATTTCTGAGTGCTTCTTCAATGACGAGTTCAACGCCTAAATCGTTCACTGTCATTACAAAATCTTCTAATGTAGTGTACTTGACCTCAGTATTGTGATTCATAAAGACCACGACCTTTCAATTATTTAATATATAAGTATTATACTGATTTTAAATTTTGAAATCAATGAATATTCTGACATTTTAAAAGAAATATGTGTAAAAAGAAAATAAAAGTAGAACTTGACTTTATTTTGAGCTCGGATAAAATATTATTAGGTTATTATTTTTTAGTTTTAATAACCATCTAAGTAATTGAATAAAGTGAGGTTTTTTAATGACACATTTACCCGAAACGATTTATGTTATACGAAAAGGTGATATGGTAATACGACCTAAATATGATGAATATCAGCAGACAAATGGTACTGAGATTATCAGATTTGATCAAACTCGAAAAGAAAGTCCATTCAAAGTACAGAGAATTATCGAAAGATCATGTAAGTTTTATGGCAATAATTATATTAGTAAAAAAGCAGAAACGAATCGTATTACTGGAATTTCTAGTAAACCACCTATTTTACTTACACCTCTTTTTCCTACTTACTTTTTTCCAACTCACTCGGACCGTCAAGAAGAAAATATATGGATTAATATGCATTATATTGAAAATGTTAAAGAACTTAAAAATCGTAAGAGTAAAATAATTTTTGCGAATGGTGATTCTTTAACACTCAATGTATCATTTCATAGTTTGTGGCATCAATATACGAATGCAATCATCTATTATTACATGGTAGATAAGCAATCACGAATGAAATCTAACAATCCTGAACAACCTATTGACTATAATCAGTCCTCCTTAAATATTTTCGAGGCGCTTTCACGCTACTCTCTTTTTGAAGAAAATTAGCTTTTTTCCCAAACTATTGATTTTAAAAATTGATGACAGTGTTTCAATTTAAAATATGCGGGACGTTAATATTAAATAAGTGTAAATGTTCCGTATATTTTTTTAATATAACTCTTGAAAAATTCAACAAGATTGATATAATAATACTTGTGCTTGATAGAGATAGTTTACTTATTATTTATCCGCAGTAGCTCAGTGGTAGAGCTATCGGCTGTTAACCGATCGGTCGTAGGTTCGAATCCTACCTGCGGAGCCATATGGAAACGTACTCAAGTTGGCTGAAGAGGCGCCCCTGCTAAGGGTGTAGGTCGCGAGAGCGGCGCGAGGGTTCGAATCCCTCCGTTTCCGTACTATACCGTTGATATGACGGGCTTTCGAGAGAGTAAGTGTCAAATAAGTGTCAAGAGAATATTTCTCTAACACGTTGGCCTTGCTCTTTTTTATGTTCTTCTAATAAATGTGAATACGTGTCTAACGTTTGTGATATAGTAGCGTGACCTAAACGTTTACTTATATACTCGATTGGTATGCCTTTAGATAGTAAGTAAGATGTGTGCGTATGTCTGAGTGAATAGGGAGTTATATTATTATCGTTTAATCCTATCACTTCTTTTGCTTTTCTAAATGCTTTACTTACTGATGTATGACTAACCGAGAATAACTTGCCATCAATTCTACGCGGCATTTTAGCTAATTTTGAATTTATGTGCATGATATCTTTTGAATTAACTTCTACATCACGTTTTGAATTCTTTGTTTTCGTTCCAGGCAAATGAATTATGCCATTCGCTTTGTTTAGATCTTTGTAAGTCATATTGATGACATCGCTATATCTTGCGCCAGTAATGCCTAATAGATATAGCAAAACATAACTTTCTTCATCTCTTTTCTTGAAATAATCTAGCAAGTTTAAATAGGCTTTTATCGTAATAAACTTAAATTTCTCATCTTTAGCTTTTTCAGTTCCTTTGATATTTACGTTATAAGTAGGGTCTTTCTTCAAATAGCCATCGTATAACGCGTCTCTAATACATCTAGCAAGACAACCGTGTACTTTTCTTACTGTTTCATCAGTGTGACCTTGTGCGTATTGATTTAAAAACTTTTGATACTCACTACGTGTGATATTTTTAACTAACATATTTTCTCCGAAATACTCACTGAATAATTTAATCGATCTTTCATACCAGTAGAATTGTTTGCTAGACAACTGTTTCTTGTTCTTAATTTTTATCCAGTCATCGTAGTAGTCGTTGAACTTTTTATTATCTTCAATGTTGTTGCCATCTTCCAAATCTCTAATTAATTGTTGTGCTGCATTAGTAGCCTCAGCTTTTGTTTTAAAACCAGATTTACGTTTTTTACCAGACTTTAAACTAGGATGTTTAACATCATATTGCCATGATGAGCTTGTCTTATTTTTGCGTTTTGTTACTGTAAATGTTGCCATTTTCCGTGTTCCTCCTTAAAAAAGTAAAAAATAATAAGGGTAGGTGGACTACCCATAAATATAAAACAATTTCTTTTCATGTTATAATACATAAAAAAGTAGGTGTTAATATGTCTCCAAAAGTTAAAGTTAGAAAAAAACCAGTTGTTGTTCATGCAGAAAAATCTAAAGAAACGCAATTTATTGACACATTAGAAGGTCGTATGAAAGCTGAAAAAGGCGATTGGATTATAACTGGAGTAAATGGTGAAAAATATCCTGTAAAGCCTGATATTTTCGAAAAAACTTACGAAGTACTTCCCGATTAAATTTCGAGAAGTGCTTTTTTAATAGATTCGTAAGTAAAAGAATATGCCCATTTAACTTGTTTGTTATACAAACGCGTTGGTGTATGATAAAATCTATCTATTTTGATAGCGACAATGGGTTTATTTAATTCTTTTGCAGTGTCTATTTCCCAATTAACCCAATCAGAAGTATGAGTATTTTTTCCAACGATACAAATAACTTTATTGGATTCTTTAATTTTATCCTTAATTCTCCTTTTGATGTATATAGCATCCGTAGAATTGATACTTATTCCTATGCTTGTATCTTCAAATTTTAGATGGTAAAAATTTTTATTTGGATTTTTCGACCATGCAACAAGTAAATTTTTATATTTAGAACCTTCGTCATCTGCTCTATAACTTACAAATAATTTTCCTAACATTTTTCCTCCTCCTTAATATCCTGTCTCATTGTTTGCCAATTAATATTCTCATTAGAGATAATTGATTCAACACGTGAAACTAAAAGTTTTATTGGCTCTTTCTCATTGTCATAAGGTTCAACACTATTTAAATATAAGTATTTTTCATGTTTTAATACCTCACATGTAGTTCTATATTGAATATAATTTTCATGAAACTTCTTTATACTACTAATAGACTGAGAAATTCCAATGAGTAAACCTAGTACTGATGTAACAATAGTAAAACTTAGTGAATTAAGCAATAACGAAAAAGGGGTTATTGCTGGAATTAATGCGCCTGCAATAATTTGTATATATTTATTTAAATTGTATTTTTTTTGACAAGATATACTTTTTTTATCATACCAATTTATTTGATCTTCTAACCTATCACGAAGGTAATCTTCCATTTCTTAACTTCCTTTGTATATATTAAAACGAACAAAGATATTAGTAATTAATACGAAGTAATTTATACACTATCAATGCTTCGTCATTTAAATCGTTAGTAGACGATTTTATTAGTTGTCTTCTAACTTACCATTTTCTTCTGCCCATTCTATTTGTTCCTGAACCCATCTACTAGGTTTTTCTTTTGTTGATTGCATTGATTTATTTACTTCATCGTAATCAATCATGCCTGCATCTGTACCCCCATAGCTTTGAGGAACATTTTCATAAATTGACTTTTCTTGACCACTTTCAACTCTTAACGAACTTTCATAAGCTGCACTAGCAGGTCCTTCCATAACATTACCTTGAGGTATGACGCCGTTTGCTACTGCACTATTGTAAGCTTGAATTTTTTCCATTTCACTATAATTCCCATAGATGACAGACTCTAAAGTGCCTCTATCTTTAATATTTGTTATATCAATACTTTGTGTATTTTGATGATTTTCATTTGATGAGTTATCTTGAGTGTTTTGTTTATTATTATTTTGATTTTCATTATTCTTTTCCTCTGTACTTGAAGAATTTTGTTCGTTGCTTTCATTAGCAGATTTTTCTTTATCATCGTCTGATTTCTGTTTATCATCTGATTTTTTATCTTTCTTTGGATCATTCGACTTCTTATCTGATTTACTTTCTGATTTTTTATCATCATCTTTTTTCGAGTTGTCCTCACTTTGCCCACATGCACCTAACACCAACAAACTTGCAAATATTAAAACTAAAAACTTTTTCATTATTTTGCCCTCCTTATATATAAAAAGTATAGGGTAGGCGAGCTACCCGATAATTTACTCTTCAAATAATAATTAATGTAACTTATAATATAATTAAGATAACTCAAGAAGGATTAACGCTGGGTCCCGAAAAGGGGTAGGTGCATATGCACTGAGCATTCCTATGTGCCTGAGGTTATCTTTTTTACTTCTTAAACTATCCACAAATTTAGTTAGATTTTAAAAATTCTTTATCAATAATTTCATTAGTAATTCTTTCCATATGTTCTTTAGTCATATCCTTGTTTTCACCACTTTGCATACCATGTTCATTTGCTATTTTGTTATTGTATTTGTCTAGTGGGTAAACAGTAAAATCATATCTAGAATCTTTATTGCCTGGTATTCTTTCTCTATAGTAATTTACTAAGGATTTCCAATGAACATTTTTAATCACAATTTTCTGCCCTTTTTTTGTTATATCGAAATTTATGCTACCACAAAGATTATTACTTTCATTACCAGTGTTTTGACCATTTAAAAAATTACCTAATGAGTAAACTACAAGTGTTTTATGATTATTTATACCTTTCACCCATTTTACCGGTTGAATTACATGAGGATGCATACCTATTACTGCATCGACATTCGAATTTGCGAATATTTTAGCATATCTTTCTTGTTTTTTATTTGGATAATGATGACTTTCTTGTCCCCAATGAGTTGAAACGATAACAGCATCACTATATTTTTTAGCGTATTTGACGTCTCGCTTTATTTTATTTTCATTCAAATAATTAATTTGATATTTATTTTCTGGTTTAAGTCCATTAGTACCAAATGTATAATTAAGTATTGCTATCTTTATTCCATTTTTATTTATAATTTGAAGTTTCTCATTATCTTTTTTAGACTTGTATACACCAGTGAACATAACTCCTTTTTCTTTATACTTTTCCCATAGATTAACTCTATGATTAACGCCATGTGTACCTTTGTCGAGAGCATGATTATTTGATCCGTTAATTAAATTAAATCCTGACTCAACCAAATATTTCGACAAATCGCTAGGAGTATTAAACCTTTTAAAACCTGAATAAGGTATATCATCCCCTCCCATTGGGGACTCCTGGTTGATGTAAGCAATATCAAATTTTTTTATATAAGGTTTAACGTTTTTATACATTGGTGAAAAATCATAGTCATTGTGACGAGTTTCCGCATCGTTATATACAACTGGATGAATTAAGTTATCTCCAACTGCTACAAAAGAAACTTTTTCGTGATTAAAGTGGGTGTCAATTTCAGCAAATATTATAGTCATAACTGCTAATAAGCTAAAAAAAACTATAGCTATTATTTTTTTCAATTTACATACCTCCTTCATAGTTTATTCATCTATCTCACGTGCAATTCTCTCTAACCTCTTTTAAAGTATACATATCTGAAAATGTGTAACAAAAAGTTTTTCCGTTATCAGTTTCGGCTGTAACAGTGTATAAATCCTCAATATGATCATAGCTAATATGATAGTTTAAAATCTTCATTCATAGTCCCCTTTTTGTATGTAGTTTATTAAATTGACCTTTCATTAAAATAACTTTTGACTTGCTACAACTCTACCAATTATTTTTATTTCATCATCTTTACCATATACTTGTGGCAAATGTTCTTGGTTGTTCGATTCTGGAATTAATATAATTTGATCACCATTGTATCTAATGCGTTTAACAGTAGCGTTATAACCATTAATCATAACGACGCCTAATTGACCATTTTCTACAACAGAATCTTTTTCTACTACGACTATATCGCCATCTCTGAAAATTTTATCCATACTATCGCCAGAAACTTTTAAACCGAATTCTTCTTTATCAGAATTAAGCTTGTTGGTAGCAAAGTATATGTAATCAATTAAATTTTCTTCACTATAGATAGGTAATCCTGCAGATATTTTTGAAACAACTGGTATCTTTTTGACTGGTAGGGTTTCTAGTTGAGGTTGCTCGATATCCATAATTTCCTCTGGTTTAATATTTAACCCTTTACAAATTTTGATGACATTTTCTACCTTAGCATTAAATACTCCTCTTTCTAAAATAGATCTAACAGTTGTATAAGCTAAACCAATTTCTTTTGAAAAAGCTTTTATACTCCCAGATTTCAATTCCATAAGTCGTTTTAAATCTTTTTCTTTAGTCATTTTCGTTTACCTCATTTCTAATTTGTACCTATATAATACCATGCGAAAAATCGTATATCAAGTAAAAATAAAAATAAAAAATGCGAATTTTAGTGTTGACTAAGTACGAAAATTCGTATACACTTTAGTTAAGCAATCGGAAAGGTTGCTAAAAATTATAATTTTAAATACGAAAATTCGTATTAGGAGGGGTACTATGTTGAAGAATTTCAACGATATTAGAAAAGAGAAAAAAGTATCTCTGGTTGATTTAGCAGACTTATTAGAAGTCAGATACCAAACGGTAGCAGATAAGATAAATGGCGTTTCTGATTTTAAATTTGGAGAGGCATTACTTATTAAAAATGAATATTTTCCAGAGTATGACATTGAATATCTTTTTGAAAAAGAACGACAAACAAATTAAAGGAGGAATTCAAATGCAAGATTTACAAATTTTTAATTTCGAAGATTTACCAGTAAGAAAAATAGAAGTAGATGGAGAACCATATTTTTTAGGTAAAGACGTGGCAGAAATATTAGGTTACACAAGATCTGATAATGCAATTAGAAATCATGTTGATGATGAAGATAAGCTGACGCACCAAGTTAGTGCATCAGGTCAAAAACGAAATATGGTGATCATCAACGAATCTGGTTTATACAGCTTGATTTTTGACGCTGCTAAACAAAGTAAAAACGAAAGTATTAGAAAGAAAGCTAAACGTTTTAAACGTTGGGTAACCGAAGATGTTTTACCTTCCATTCGTAAAACAGGTACTTATCAAGTTTCTAGCGATCCAATGGACGCATTGAAACTTATGTTCGACGCACAAAAACAAACTAAAGAAGAAATTGCAACAGTGAAAGCAGATGTTATTGATATCAAAGAAAATCAAAAGCTAGATGCAGGAGAATACGGATTGATAACAAAAACAGTTCATCAACGCGTTGCTTATATCAGACAAATTCACGGACTACCTAATAATAAAGAAGTTAACAAACCTTTATATAGAGATATTAACAGTAACGTAAATACGATGGCTGGTATTAAAACAAGAACACAATTAAAACAAAAACATTTCGATGACGTAATGAATATGATCACAAATTGGTTTCCATCTCAATCAACAATGTATGTCATCAAACAATTAGAAATGGACTTTGAAAACGAAGTATAAGGAGTGATAGCAATGGAATACATTGGATTTGCGGACGCTATCGAGTTTGTGAAAATAAGTGGAATTTCTAAAAACGATTTAGAAAAGCACGTTTATAGCAATAAAGAGTTCCAAGAAAAATGTATGTACAGATTTGGCAAGAATCATAAACGCTACATCAAGATTAGACCGGCAATTGACTTTATAGAACAAAATTTAATGGTGTCAGAAACGGCACTTTAGAGGAGGTTTACCGATGAACAAACTACAACTCATTAAAATAGCACTTTTAATCGTCATCTTGGCGGAGGAGATTAGAAGTGATAGAAAACGAATAGTAAAAGTTAGTACCAGTATAGACGAAAAGGAATTAACAAAAATTGTAAATGAAAAAAATGCAAAAAACGTATCATTTATTTTCTAATTAGAATGCTATTTGATTTCGCATTAGAAAGAGGGTACATCGAAAAACTTTTAGAAATGAAAGGAGAGGATTAAATGAAGTACTTACTAAGCTACATGACAATGTTCATCGCAATAATCATCACAACAGTTTTAGGAGGTGGTTTCACAACTGTATTAGGAATTGCAATGTTAACCCTTATCTTTAGCACATTCTTCTGGGAACAGTGGTTGAAAACAATAAAAAAGACTGAAAGACGCGCCAACGCCTAACAGTCTAAAATCAAAAATTTATCAAAATATACAACTTAAATATACAAGTGGAGGAGAGAAAATGCAAGAGGTAATTACAGTCAAGTTGACTAGAGAAGAATACTCTCAACTAATCAAAAGCCAAATAGATTTAGATTTCTTGCAAAGTGACTATGACTTTTTAAATAAACGTTACGAAGATATGTGCGATAGATATTTTGAACTTAGAAAAGACTTCAGAAAAGCTATAGAATCGTGCAAAACACAAAGCGAAACAATCAAAGTCATGGATAGAACAATCGACACGCTGCGTAAAGGAGTGATTGGGATTGAAAGAAACAGTGACGTATCTAATTAAACTGAAAGACGCTCCTTTCGACTTATTTATTACAAATAAACCGAGCACAAACTTTCCTACTATCAAGTATTCAACAAGCATTGGAGATGCTAAAGGTTTCGACGGATTAGATAAATCTGTTATCGACATGACAAAGCATACAGCAATTAAAAAGACAGTAACAGAATCAACTGAGTATGAGGAGGTTAAGTATGACTGAACAACTTAATATATATCAAAAAATTGCAGACGTTAAAGCTAATATTGAAGGCTTTACTAAAGATACAAAAGGCTACAACTATTCATATGTTAGTGGATCTCAAGTGTTACACAGAATCAGAAATAAGATGATTGAACACAATTTATTACTCGTACCAAAAACATTTGATGAAAATTATAAGCAAATCGAGGTTACTAGATTTAACAAAAAAGCGTCTCGTGAAATTACTACATCAGAGTTTGTTGTTGAGATGAAATTAACTTATTTATGGATTAACGCAGACAAACCAGAAGAGCAACTCGAAGTGAGTTTTTATTCTGTAGGACAACAAGATGACGTTTCTAAAGCTCACGGAACAGCGCTAACATACGCAGAACGTTACTTCTTAATGAAATTCTTCAATATACCAACAGACGAAGATGACGCAGACGCAAAACAAAAACAAGAAAAGTACAACAAAGTAAGTAGTCAAACAGTCGGCGTTCTAAAGCAAGAAACACTTAAATTTGTTGACTTGATGAAGTCTTTAGGAAAAGAAGTATCACAGCAACAAGTTGAACAAAAATTTGGAATACAAAATTACACATCAATGACTGAACAACAAGCAGTAAGCACAATTTCTAAAATACAAAGCATGGCAAATAAGTATAAGGAGAATTCGAATGACTAATTTAACTATTTTAACAGGACGTATCACTAAAGATTTAGAACTTAAACAAGCAGGACAAACACAGGTAACTAACTTCTCTATGGCAGTAGACAATCCATTCAAAAAAGATGACACATCATTCTTCGACATCGTAGCGTTCGGTAAAACTGCACAACTATTAAACGACTATTGCGGTAAGGGAAGCAAAGTTTTAATCGAAGGCAACTTGAAGCAAGACCGTTTCCAAGATAAAGAAGGTAACAATCGTTCAGTAGTACGAGTGATTGCTAACAGAATTGAATTTTTAGATAGCAAAGGTAGTAACCAACAAAACAACCAACCTCAAAAGCAACAAGAACAAACTACTGAAACAAAAAGCAAAAATCCGTTCGCAAATGCAAGCGGCCCTATTGACATTACTGATGATATGTTGCCTTTCTGATTGGACTGATTAAATGGTAGTAATAAAAAACTACATTACAGAAGATGACGGTACAACAACTGTAGTCATCAAAGGAGTAGAACTAGATAACAAAACATCATTACTTTTAGACAATGGTTACGAAGTTGAAGTGGATGTAAGGGTAGTTGATCCATTCAAAATTACAGATAAGCAACGTAGAAAAGTGTTTGCTCTTTGTAACGATATAGAATGTGCAACGGGTCAACCCCGTGACTATATGAGGTATATGTTCATGGATTACGTAGAAGTCCTCTACGGCTACGAAAAACGCCTCTCTTTGAGCAATTGTACTAGAGAACAAGCTAGTCAAATTATAGAGGTCATTATTGACTGGGTGTTTCATAACAATATCCCACTTAACTATAAGACAAGTGACTTACTTAAGAATGATAAGGCGTTTCTTTACTGGTCGACAGTCAATCGTAACTGTGTAATATGCGGTAAACCTGGAGAATTGGCACATCATAAAGCGATTGGTAGAGGTGCTAATCGTAAGACAATGGATCATTACGGATATGAAGTGTTGGCGTTGTGTCGCGAACACCATCAATCGCAGCATGATATGGGTGTAGAAAGTTTTGATAAATTACATCACCTTGAAAATTCGTGGCTTTCAGTAGATGAGCGCTTAAACAAAATGTTGAAAGGAGTTAAATAATGGCAGTTTTTAGAGTTTACAAAGAAACTGGGAACTTCGTAACTGTACACAAAAATTTTATTCATGACGATAACCTAAGCTGGAAAGCTAAAGGAATATTACTTTACTTATTAAGCCGACCTGATGACTGGCAAATATACGAATCAGAATTAGTTAGACATTCAACTGACGGACTTAGTGGCCTTAAAAGTGGCATAAAAGAATTGGAGAAAGTTGGTTATATTCAACGAACTAGAAAGCGTGATGATAAAGGTAGGTTGAAAGAATATGAATATGCTGTCTATGAAAAACCTAACCACATTCGATTTTCCAACGTAGGAAAAACCTATATAGGAAAAACCTACGTAGGAGAATCGCACACTACTAATAATAATAGTACTAATAATGATTTAACTAATAATAAAAACACTAATAATGTGACAGACGAGACATCAAAATCATTTCAATATATTAGTAATAACTTAGAAATAATACAAAGCCCATTAAAAGCACAACAACTAGAAGAAGCTATAAAGGATTTTAAAGATAACAAACTAGACATTGTTACTGTAGCTACTGATTACTGTAAAGAAAACAACAAAGGTGTTAACTACCTTATCAAAGTATTAGAAAACTGGAGTAAAGACGGTGTCAATACTAAAGAGAAAGCAATATCTAAAATTAAACCTAAAAACAATAAAGAAGATGATTACCTAGCTAAGAAGAAACAGGAACTATTAGGAGGTTAGACATTATGTCAATGACTGAACTAGAGGCAATTGAAATATTAGAGTTAATAAATAATGTCTACGATATGAAATTCAATAAAATTAAGTACAACCTTTGGGTAGAACAACTCACACAATATGGGGATTTCGACAGAACACTACACAAAACAAAGAAATATGTTAGAGAAAGTCGTTATAAACCTACGATTGCACAAATCATCGATCGTAAACCACCAGAAATGGAAAGTACAGTGATACCAGAAGAACAAAGTGATAAATACAGAATGCAGCACGATAAAGAATTTAGAGAGAAAAGGCAACAATTAAGAAAACAATGGCAAAAGATGAAAGAGGATTGGGGGTTAGATGATGAGTATTGATGTGTTGAGTACCGAAGAATCTATTATATCTAACCTCATGCGTAACCCAGAGTTACTAAGTAAATTCAGATTGAAACCTGAAATGTTTACTGATGAAAAATTAAGAGTGTTCATTGAGTATGCACTAGAGCAGGGGAAAGTCGATGTAAACCAAATCTACTTTAAAAGTCGTGATGATAATGGATTTATATCTACTGACCGATTAGGTCGTTTATACAACTCAGATGGCACTGACAAGGCATTTTTTATGGACGACCAATTGAACCTATTGCAAGAATACGTTTTGTCACAAGCTCGTGAGAAGCTCACAGAGTATCAATCAATGCCGAGTAAAGAAAATTTTAATTATTTGGTAGAAGAATTAGAGAAATTAAAAGGTATGACAATAAAAAAAGCAGACGCTACTGATAGTTTTCTAGCTGAAGTTGTAGAAAATATTCTATCTGATGAACCAAAACAATTTATTAAAACTGGTATTGCTTCTATAGATAACAAAATCATTGGTTTTGAACCAGGGCAGTTGAATGTATTAGGCGCAAGACCTTCGTTAGGTAAAACGTCTCTTGCATTAACAATGATGTGGAATATCGCGCAACGTGGATACCCTACAACGTTCTTTAGTTTAGAAACTGGAGGTAACAATATCGTTGAGAGATTAGTTGCAACAATAACAAATATTCCACTATCTAAAATCAAGCAAGGCAACGGATTAAATGACGATGAAGTTTCATCGGTAATGTCTGCTATAGATCAAATTAAAAAATGTAATTCTTTAAAGATTGAGGACCAAGCACAAATGACACCACAAGACGTTAGAGAAGTCGCATCTCAAAAAACAGACAAACCTCACGTGATATTCATTGATTATCTTACACTCATGCAATCAGATGTACCTCAACGTGATAGACGATTAGAAGTTGAAAAAATTTCTCGTGATTTAAAAATTATAGCTAAAGAAACAGGTTGTATCATCATTGCACTTTCTCAATTAAGCAGGGGTGTAGAAAGTCGTAGTGATAAACGTCCGATGATGTCTGATTTAAGAGAAGCAGGAGGAATTGAGCAAGACGCGAATATGATTTTCTTCTTATATCGCGATGATTATTATGACCAAGACCAACAAGACAACATTACAGGTAAGTCGGAAATTGAATTCATTATTTCTAAGAATAAAGACGGAGAAACAGGGGTGGCACACCTCGATTTCTACAAGAAAACGCAGAGGTTTTATGGATGAAAGTTTATGAGTATCAGAAACTGTTAGGCGTTTTGTATCGAGAGGATTATAAAGAAGATCCAATGATAGCCAAAATATTAATTGAGTCTGGGTGGGCGATTAATAGACTACTTGACGACGGCACCATTAAACCTTTTGACGATTACGAGAGCGTTAAAGAATTAATCATGAATGAAACGAAATGGAGGCAACCAGATGGGGCTTATCGACGGACTTAAAAAGCAATATATGTTGTATCAAATTGACGGTTGGGAGATGTGTAGTGTGACGCCGTTAGGAGAAGATACATTCAAACTAGGTAACTATGCAGGCATACACTTTAGAAACACATTTTCAGGAACAGTAACGAAAGATGAACTAGAAAAACTGAAACGCAAACATAAGCTGTTCAGAAAAGAAGAACTGCAACAGCAAATGACAATTAACGAATTATTATTTTGAGGTGAGTTATGGAAATAGAGATTAATTTTAATGATACGTATAAGGAACCTATCGGCTCTCCTCGTCCACGTTTTAGGAATGCAGGTAATTTTGTTCAGACATACATGCCAACGTCGTATACAAAGCATAAGGCGTTCATACAGAGTCAATTACCTAAAAAGATGTTGAACAGTAGATTGAAAGTATCAATATATTTTTACTTTGCACCACCTAAGAGTTGGACTAAGAATCAAAAGTTAATATCGATAGGTCAATATAAACGTACGAAACCAGATATAGATAATTTGATTAAAACAGTGCTAGACGCTGCTAACGATCATTTATGGAAAGATGATAATCAAATAGCACACATTGAAAGTTTTAAGCAATATGCAGAAGAACCAAAAATAATCATGAATGTAGAGGAAGTGGAGTGAATGGCAGACAGAGAAGAAACGATTGAAGTTGAAGCAACACTCAAAGTGAGATGTAAATATCCAGTATGGATAAATAATCGTATTACGAAAGAAGAAGAAAAAGAGCGCATCTTAGATTTAATCAGTAAGAACCCTGAAAAAGAGTTAATGAGCGAAGATTTTAAACTAATTGAATTAGTAGAGGTGGAGTAAATGGAATTAGCAAGAAATAGAACAGTCGAATTTAAAAACAATAAATTATATTACGTTGTCAGAACTAAAGAGCAAAAACACTTATTGCCAGTAGAAGATGTACACGAAGCTGAATACACAGGCACACCTTGGAAACTCATTGTAAGACGTATTAAGTATTCTGGCTATAGTCCTGAAGAAGCTTTATTCGAAGATTATAACGAACAAGATACAGAAATGAAAGAGAGAAAACGACTATCTCAATTAGAATATGAGGACAGAATGAGGTTAGTAAGACTAGAACGACAAAAAGAATTGGACCTAAGACGTAAGAAACCTCACTTATTCGAAGTACCTCAAAGACATTCTCGCAGCGAATGGTGTACTTACCTTATGGAGAATGACATCTTCCCTAGAAAGGTGGTTAGATCATGAGTGTTAGAGATTTGAATAGAGGCGATAGAATCAGAATCCAAGAGGTTAATGGTGTTGAAACTACAGTGCGAATAGGAAGTGTATATCGTTTAACCGGGGCAAAAACTGGGTCAAATCTTGCTATAGATAAATGGGTTGCTGATGTAGAAGCAATTGACGGGAGAACTTGGACTATTGATGATAATTACGTTTTTTACTCATTACCTGATGAAAATGAACCTGTGGAAATGACGTTAGATGACAAAGTTAGCCACCCGTCACATTATACGTATGGAGATATAGAAATTATAGATTTCATAGAGCAGGTCACTAAAGATTACAAACCAGAGTTAGCTTTTGCGATTGGTAATGCAATCAAGTATATAAGTCGTGCTAATCGTAAGAACGGTAAAGAAGATTTAGACAAAGCGCGTTGGTACTTGAATAGAGCATTTGAGAAGTGGGAGGATTAATAAAATGAGAAATACATTGACAGATTTAAACAATCATTTATTTGCACAATTAGAAAGACTAAGTGATGAAGATTTAAAAGGCGAAGAATTAAAAGAGGAGTTACAAAGATCTAATGCAGTTTCTAAAGTAGCTCAAAATATCATTAATAATGGCAGTTTAGTCCTGCAAGCACAAAAGTTTAAAGATGAAAAATTAGATGCAGAATCAGAAATCCCTAAGTTGTTAGGAGAGTAGTCGTCATGAGGCATATTTGGACTGGTGAACACGAAAAATATATCCGAGATAACATCAAAGGTAAAACTAAAAAAGAAATGACAGAAATGTTTAACAAAGAATTTGGTTCTGATGTCACTATAGAGAAAATGAAAGGTTTTTGTTCGAGAAAAAGGATAAGAAGTGGCGTTGATTGTAAGTTTAAAAAAGGTGTGCCTTCTTGGAACAAAGGCAAAAGCTTTCCGTCTAGAGGCAGAAGCTCTGAAACTCAATTCAAAAAAGGTCAAAAACCTGATAACACATTTCCTTTAGGAACGATAAAAACCACTACTGACGGTTATAAGTTTATAAAAATCAAAAAACGAGGTTCTAAAAACGAATGTTGGAAACAATACACACATTATTTGTGGGAACAAAAACACGGACCTGTGCCCAAAGGATATTGTTTAATACATTTGAATCAAAACAGGTCAGATTGTAGCGAAAAAAATATAGCATTGGTAAGTCGTAAAGAATTAGTACGTATTAACAAACTTAATTTAACTTCAACTGATCGTAACTTAACTAAAGCAGGAATCAACTTTGTTAAATTATTACACAAACAAAAAGAAGTTAAGGACAAAATAAATGCTACTAAGTGACACTATCAACCAACGATACAAATACAATACACAAGGCAAGACACCTACACAGATACAACAGGAATTACGCAAGCTAGGTGTTAAAGGATTTGTGGTTAAGGTAGCAGGAAGCAGAGTGACGATGAAAGTTAGTGAGAATGATATTAAAAAGAACAGGGAGTGTGTAAGGAATGGCAAAGATCAAACGTAAGGTAGAGATGACACCTAAAGAATTTTTAAAGCATTTATTAGAGCAGGAAGAAACGGAAGTAGAGTTAGACGGTTATACGTTTAATTACAACGAAGAACACTACTCATTCGATCCAGAAATAAAGGCAAATGAAGTTATAAGTTATGACCCGCATTCAGGCACTTTCACAGTAGAAGTTGAAGAAGAAATTACAGAGGATACAGTGATTTTCAGACTTTTAGAAGTCAGAAATGCAATACCTTCGAAAAAGACAGAGTGGCAAGATTTAAAATTATTAAAATCTTATTTATATGGTAATCACTCTATTTCGGAAGTTAAAAATGAACACAGCGTTGCTATTTACATCTTAAATGATGATATGACAATGACTTTAATTTGGAAAAATAACAAATTAGTAGATTAAGGAGTATTTGAGATGAACGCAGAAGCTAAGTTTGTATCTAGTGTTATGGACGCTAGGTTGAAGAAAGCTAAAAGAGAACGTGACAGTTTACGTAAGCAACGAGATGAACTTATCAATGATATGGCAGAAACGAAAAGGAAAGCAGAGGCATATGACAAGATAAAAGAAGCAGCTGACAATGAAAAGTTAAATGGTTTTCTATTATATAATAACGATAGTTTTATTGATAAATTAAACTGTGTGTTTGATGAAATGGAGGTCAACCATGAAAGATAAAGATTATAAACGTGCATGGCTAGAGTTGAAAGAAAAGTTAATAGAAGAATATCCTAGCTTGCATGATTTACATTGGCCGGAAGGTAAATGTTACAGCGATTACGATAATGGTCGATTAGAGAAGTTAGAGAATGTACTTATGAAAATGGACCAACTAGACGGAACAAATGAGTTTCAAAATTTATTAAGTGATTTGGAGCGTGGTAGTGATGAAAGCTAAAGCTCACTTACAAATGATGCAAATGATACAAAACTGTGTAATTGAAAAATACGTGACACATGACAAGTACGTAGAATTAGTAGCTAGAGATAAGCACAGTAATAAAATGGAGATTAAATTTTATCCGAATGAGGAGGAACAAAAAATGAATAAAGAGTTAGAAATTAAATTATTATCAGAAAATTCGACTATGCCTAAAAGAGCTAATGAATTTGACTCTGGCTTAGATTTGTATGTATCAGAAACAACAACAATCAAAGCAGGAGAAACAAAAGCAGTTAAAACTGACGTAGCTATCAATTTACCTCATGGATATGAAGCACAAGTGAGACCTAGATCAGGTAAGTCGCTTAAAACAAAGTTACGTGTAGCATTAGGAACAATAGACCAAACATACAATAAAGAAATCGGTATTATCACAGACAATATAGGTGATGAAGATATTACAGTAGAAAAAGGAGAAAGACTGGCACAGTTAGTTGTAGCACCAGTTGTATATCCTACACCCAAGCAGGTTGATTGGTTTGAAAAAGAAAGTGACAGAGGCGCATATGGAAGCACAGGAGAGTAAAGATATAGTAGCAGAGATTAAAAGAATACTTCGCAAAGAGTAACGAAAAGTAAGGTAAAAAAGTAAAAAGCCCAAAAGGACTTTTTACTTCTAAGCTAATAGTAATTTTATTCCTAAAAACAAATTTTTAATCATATAGTATATTGCAAGTAAGCCAATAATAATACCTACTATAAAAGTTATATTATTGTAATCATTACTAATTGTAGATAGTATTACTGCTGATACGATTATAAAAATAATAGGTAATATATGGTAAAGTAAGGCTTTTCTAGCATGTCTTGCAGTATTACCACTAGCTAATATCCAAACGATAAGTGGAAATAAAAAAGGCATGAAAAATACGCTGAAATAGCAAAAAGAAGCTAACACATTATTCGCTGATTTGCTCATTTCTACACCTCCTAATTGATATTGCAAATATAACGTAATATTTTCGAGATTTACAGGAGGTTTTATCAAACTTTCAAAATTGTAATATTAAAGGAGTCGATAAAATGATTAAGAAACTAATAAGACTTTGGTTCACTATAGCAATGTACGAGTTAGGCAAATGGATTGGCAGAGAAGTTTATTACAAGTTGACTGCAAACGATGAGGTGGAAGTGCCTAAGGACTTCGACGTGAATGATCATGCTCATTTAAATGAATTATGGAAAAAGGTATTTAAATGACTTGGTGGATAGTGATTATTCCAGTTATGTATCTCGTTTGGTTGTGTGTAAAGAGTAAGGGGGAACATAAGTGATGTGGATAGCATTAACTATTATACTCGGCATACTTCTACTCATAGCAATAGGTAACAATACAGTGTTACGTCAGGAATTAGATGCACAAAGATATACGAATGTGTATCTGTTTACTAAGTACGTGAGAGATTGCGATATAGAAGATGTGGAGTTTGAAATACAAAGAGCAAAGAAACAGTTTAAGTAATGGAGGTAATGTAATGGATAATATATTTAATCTTGACGGTAGTAAAAAAGAAGGTATTAATATTCAAAATCAAATGTATGAATTGAAATCAATGTTACCTTTAATACTTGAAGTTGCTAAGATGAAATCTGAATATCAGCATGAGAGATTAACAAGTTTAAGACAACAAGGTTTTACAGAAGAACAAGCCATAGAAATTATCAAAGTGGAACGCACACCTTTTGATCAATAATAAGTAATGGAGGTAGCGCATGAATTTAGGTAAGACAGACATACCAAAGTTAGAAGAGTACTGGGAGAAGTACGAAGATATGAAAGGACAATTAGTATTCAGAAGATATGAATTATTATATCAACCAGCAGATACTAATTATGGTGGCGGTAAGAGTAATCTGCCATCAAGTCCAGTAGAGAATGAAGTTACTAAATTACATAGTGACTTGAAGTACAATAACCTACAAGCAATCATACAAGCTATTGAAGATGTATATAAGAATGCTACACAAGAACAAAAGCTTATAGTTGATTATAGATACTGGGAGAAAGACTTAACAGTATATGAGTGGCCAGACATTGCACATGAGTTAACAAAGGCAAGAGAAGATAACAAAGTAATTAGTAGAGATGCTACACTTCGTATGCGTAACCAATTGATGAGAGAGACAGCTAAACGAATTGGTTGGGTAAGCTTTGACTAAGCGCACTTCCGACATACTAGAAGTGCGGGTTGTCAATAGGGTAATATAGTAGCATAAGGAAAACTGGATAGCATCTTTAGATGTGGAGTTGTTGTTCAGTAGATATGTGATCCAACACTATATTCTAGAGACACGTTACTTTTGTATCGTGTCTTTTTGTATGCGCCTTTCTTGACTACTCACAAAATAAGGACGCACATATTAAAGGACACTACTTATTTAAGGTGGGGTTTGAAGGTGTTACTATTTAAGGTCACATACTTTTAGGTCATCACTTTAGTGTGTGAAATACATAACAATAAACATTCATTTATATATCAACAGGTTTCATTAGTTTAAGAGATTAATAGAAACATTAAATAATAAATAAAAATTAAAGTTTGTTTGTTGTTAATATTATTTGTTGTTTAACAATTTCTAAAGTTAAAGACAAAATGATTTGAGATTATAATTTCTTATTTCATTTTGTCTTTTCTTTTATTCTTAAATTGATTTGAGTTTCTTTGTTAAGAAATGAAAGAACAAAAGTTAATTGAAAGAAGTTGAAATGAATTTGAGTAATTTCAAAGTTCCAAAAGTTAGATTAGGAAATAGAACTTATAGTCAAAGCGAGCTACAAGACTATAGGAAAGCCAATACACAAAGGTATAACCAAGAGGTTAGACACAATAGGCACAATAGGGAGTATACAGCGTTCTACAACAGTACACAGTGGCGTAAGTTGCGTAAACAAGTATTGTTACGTGATAACTACGTGTGTCAACATTGTTTAAGTAAAGGAATAGTGAATGACAAAGATTTGATTGTTCACCATAAGATTGAATTAAAACGGGACTGATCGAAAAGACTGGATATGGATAATTTAGAGGCAGTGTGTATCGGGTGTCATAATAAAATTCACGGTGGATAATTTTTTAGAGTTTTATTTTCTTAAATTATTTTTTGCGGGGCTTCGATAATCCCCATACTTTATTTATTTAAAGATTAAACGAGCCGCACTTAACTTTAAATAAATTTCTAAATGAAATCTTAAATATTCGTAAAGTATTTTCACTTTACATTAAAAATTTAGAAAGGAGGGGCGAAAATGCCACCAAGAAAATTATTATCTCAACAAAAAGGTAATTTAACAGTCGAACAACAAGAAAATAAAGAAAATGCAGAAAAAGCGATGTCACAACTCACCGAGATAGATGAAAACCCTCCTGAATGGCTTGATAAAGATGCAATAAAAGAATGGCATCGCATATTACCTTTGATTCAAGAACTACCAATAGCAGCTTTAGATATGGGTTTATTAGCCACCTATTGTCAAACATATAGTAATTACAAGAACGCGACGATACAGTTAGAAAAAGAAGGTATGGTCGTCGAAACCGAAAGAGGAACGAAATTGTCCAGTTATTACACTGTACAAAGGGACAGCGTAAATGCTATGAACTCTATTTGTCCTAAATTAGGGTTGACAGTCGAATCACGTTTAAAAATATTGTCGCCAGATACCAAGAAAGAAAAGAAAGATGAATTTGAGGATTTAATGAATGGCAAAGATTAGGGATTATGTTACAGAATATGCAAAAAAAGTAGTTAACGGCGATATTATAGCTAGTGAAAAAAACGTGAAAGCGTGTCAACGTCATTTAGACAACTTGAACGATGCAGAACTCCCTTATCACTTTGATGTAAAGAAAGCTAATCACATTATCAAGTTTCTTGAAATGTTACCAGATCCTAAAACTGGTAAACAATTATCGTTAGGCGGTTTTCAAAAATTCATTGCTGGTAGCTTAAATGGTTGGTACGACAGACATGGGTACAAAAGATTTACAAAAGCCTATATATCAATGAGCAGAAAAAATGGTAAAACATTATTGATCTCTGGAATGGCATTGTACGATTTATTGATGGGTAAAGATCCGTTGAATGAACGGTTGATTGGTTTGAGCGCCAATTCAAGAGACCAAGCTGGTATAGCATACGATATGACATTGGCACAACTGAAAACTATTAGAAGCGTTTCTCCTAAGATTAAATCAATGACTAAGATAACACCAAGTGCAAAGGAGATATTGAATACCAATGATCGAAGTAAAGTTAAAGCCGTTTCAAATGAGGCTGCAAACTTAGAAGGTCATCAGTTTAGTTACGCAATCATTGACGAATATCATGAAGCTAAAGATAAAAAGATTTATGAAACGTTAAGACGTGGACAAGTGCTACTGCACAACCCTATATTAATTATTATCTCAACAGCTGGAACTAATTTGAATGGTCCGATGTATGAAGAATATTTATATATTGATAAGATACTTGACGGCATAGCAAAAAATGAAAACTACTTTGTTTTCTGTGCTGAACAAGATGATGAGAAAGAAGTATATGACGTTAAAACTTGGATTAAATCCAATCCACTTATGGAGTTGCCAGAAATGGCACAATTGTTAACTAAGAATATTCAACCAGAAGTTAAAACTGCAATTGATAGTGGTTCAGGATTAAATGGGATATTAATAAAGAATTTCAATATGTGGCGTGCAGCAAGCACAGAATCTTATTTAGATTTCAATGATTGGAAGAAAAATGAAATAGACTTTGATATAAATGGCTCTAAAACTTATATCGGTTTAGACTTATCGCGTGCTGACGACTTAACCGCAGTATCGTTTGTTCATCTTGATGAAGATAATCAAGAGTATTATGTAACTAGTCATTCTTTCGTTGCTACCAAAGGTGGATTGGATGGCAAGATTGACAGAGACTTCATCGATTATAGACAACTTGCAGAAAGTGGTTATTGTACGATTACCGATTTACAAAGTGGAATTATCAATACTGACCAAGTTTTGAATTACATCGAAGATTATATCGACAAATATAAACTAGATGTACAAGCATTATGTTATGATCCTTACTCAATACATGGCGTTATTGCAGAGATTGAACGTAGAGATTGGCCTTATGATTTGGTAGAAATCAGACAAGGTCCACAAACGTTATCTAATCCAATACTAGATTTCAGATTGAAAGTAATTAATGGTGACATTAAACATCACAAAAATCCATTACTAGACATTGCAATCAAAAATGCAGTGGCTAAAGATACTAACGATTCATTAATGATTGAAAAGAAAATGAATAGAGAAAAAATTGATCCACTTATGGCGACTATATTTGCTTATGTAATGGCTTGTGAACATGAATGGGACACAGAAACGTTAATGCCATTATTCTTATAGGAGGTGTGATGATGAAAAAATTCTTATATGCACTTGTAGTAATACTATTATTCGTTGTGGGCTTAATAGGTCTATTCTATGGCTTGTTCATACTTTGGAAGCCGTTAGCTTATATTATTGGTGGCTTGCTGCTCATAGGCCTCTCAGGCGTTTTAAATCAAGCATATGACAATACCTCGATAAGTCAGAAAGGGGGTGACAGTTAAAGATGCCATTACTTGATTTAGGATTTACAAGCAAACAAGAAAAGATGAACAGAGATTTAGAACGATTATTGTATTGGCAAGAACATGGCACACATGCAAGCTATGTTGGTATAAACGCGCTACGTAACAGTGATGTATTTACTGCTATACGTATTATATCTGCAGACATTGCAAGTACCAAGTTGAAAGTTAAAGGTCACGAAACAAATACAGTGATGGACCAAATACTGGATCTATTTAATAACAATCCGTATTCGGACTTACCGGGTTGGCACTTTAAGTTTATAATCATCGCGAATATGCTGCTTAACGGTCAATCTTTTGTTGAAATTGTGCGTGGCAAAAATGATTTTCCTGTTGGATTCCACTTCTTACATAACGACTTAGTAGGAATTGAGGAAAAAGACGGCGAAATTATTTACAACGTAAGTGAAGATGTGGAAGGTAATGCCGTTAAGATAACAAGCGATGATATATTACATTTCAGATATATCACATTAGATGGATATGTAGGATACAGTCCGTTGTATGCACTAGCACATGAGATTGGTATTTCTCAAGGCTCTAAGAGCTTCCTGCGTAACTTCTTTGATAATGGTGGGACTTCGACATCAGTATTGAAGTATAGAAAAGGGCAAATCAATGCTGAACAATTAAGAGATTTGAAAAAGAATTTCTCAGAAAGCCAATTAAAAAACAATGGTGGCTTAGTTGCTATCGACGACACAATGGAATTCAGCAGGTTGCAAATTCCTACCGAAGTATTGAACTTCTTAAATAGCTATAAGTTCAGCACATCTCAAGTTGCTAAAGCGTTCGGTTTGCCGGTATCTAAACTAGGTATTGAAACAGTCAATACATCTATCACACAAGCAAACTTAGAGTATTTGCAAAGTACATTAGATCCAATATTTAAAATGATGATTGCTGAACTCGAAACGAAAATATTTAAGTTTATTGATTCTGGTAACGAATTAGAGTTTGACTCATCACGTCTCATTGACATTGATCCAGAGTTACAATTACAACGTATTACTGAATTGCATAGTAAAGGAATTATTTCAACAGACGAAGCTAGAAGTGTATTTGGCTATCAACCTATTGAACATGGCGAGCAACCATTGGTTGATCTTAACAGAGCGCCACTTAACACTTTAGAAAGTTACCAAAAATCGAAGATTGACAAAGAAGTCGAAAAGAACTCCATTAAGGGAGGTGATGAGTATGACGAATAGTAACGTTGACACTGGACAGCAAGACATGGTTATTGAAGGGTATGCAATTATCTTTAATTCGATGAGTGATGACTTGGGTGGGTTCAGAGAAATTGTAGCACCTAACGCCTTAGACGGTGTAGATGTAAGTGATGTCAAATGTTTAATTAATCACGATTTCAGCTATGTTATAGGACGCACACAAGCAGGAACGCTTGAGTTACAGGTGGATGAAAAAGGGCTATACTTTAAATGTCACTTACCTAATACATCATACGCAAGAGATATTTATGAGAATATTAAAGCGGGTAACGTAAACCAGTGCAGTTTCTTTTACACATTGCCGCCTAATGACTCAACGGCTCGTACGTGGCAAAATATAGATAATGAGTACGTTCAAACCATAAATAAAATCGATGAATTGATTGAAGTTAGCATTGTTACAGTGCCAGCCTACAAAGATACATCGGTTGAAGTCGGTCAACGTGTGAAAGACTTAAAGAAATTCAAACAGTTGGAACAAATGAAGATAGCATTGGATTTAGAAAGCCTACGTTTTGAAACGTAAGGCTATTTTTTATACCCAAATTTAATAAGGAGGCTTACACATGGCTAATTTAGATGAGCGTAAAGAAGAAATCGCCAATTTGATTTCTAAAGCGCAAGAAGCAGTTGAAAAGGGCGATCTCGAAACTGCTCGTAATTTAAAAGCTGATATTGATGCTCAAAAGAAAGAGTACGAAGAACTCGAACAGCTTTCAAAAGAAATTGAAGAGTCAGCACCTAAACAAGATGAACCACCTAAAGATGAAGGTGCAGAAGTTGAAGATAACAAAGATGGTAATTCTGGAGAAGAATCAGAGAACAAACCTTCTGATGATGAACCAGAAGGAACTTCAGATGAAGAAAAATCTGATGATGCACCAAAACCAGATGACAAACCTGAAGAAACACCAGAAACACCTACTATTGAAAAAGTAGAAGAACCAACAGAAGAAGAATTAGAAGAAGAAAAAGAAAAAAACAAAAGAAAAGGAGCGAAACGTTCTATGGCGAAATTAAATCAAAATCCAGAGACAAACGAAGAAGTATTAGCATTTGAACAGTACATGAAATCAAAAGGGGCTAAACGTGACAACGTTAAATCAGATGACGTTGGCGTAACAATCCCAGAGGATATTAAATATATTCCTGAAAAAGAAGTAAAAACAGTACAAGATTTATCAGAGTTGGTAGAAAAAACATCAGTATCAACTGCAAGTGGTAAATACCCAATCTTGAAACGTGCTAACGCTAAATTCAACACTGTTGCTGAATTAGAGAAAAACCCTGAGTTAGCTCGTCCGGAATTCGAAACGATAAATTGGGAAGTTGAAACATATCGTGGTGCAATTCCAATCTCACAAGAAGCATTAGACGATTCAGTTGCTAACTTAACTGCTATTGTTTCTGAAAATATCAATGAACAAAAAATAAACACATTAAACGAAAAAATCGGCGATGTATTAAAAGCATTCAATCCGACATCTGTTTCTGATGTGGACGACTTAAAAGCAATCATCAATGTTAAGCTAGATCCTGGTTATGACCGCCAAATTATCTGTACTCAAAGTTTCTACCAAAAACTTGATACATTGAAAGATGGTAACGGACGTTACTTATTACAAGACAGTATCATCAACACTGCAGGTAACACTGTATTAGGTATGAATGTAACAGTTGTGCGTGATGACTTGTTAGGTAAAAATGGAGATGCACTAGCATTTATCGGTGATGTAAAACGTGGTGTGTTATTTGCAGATCGTACAGACGTTTCTGTTCAATGGATTGAAAATGAAATCTATGGTAAATACTTGATGGGTGCTTTTCGTTTTGATGTAAAACAAGCTGATAAAAATGCTGGTTTCTTCGTAACATTTGAAGATGCGGCAGAACCTAGTGGGGATTTAGGAGCATAAGTAAAGTAGGTGATTTCAATGTTCAAAATAGATAACGTTGAATCTATAAAAAAAGCAATACGTGTAGACCATGATTTTGATGATGATTTGATTATGCAAGTTTATTTACCAGGAGCAATCAGTGAAGTTAAGACTGCTGTTTCTTTAGATGAAGAAGATGATAAATTCTACAACAATAATCCTATATTCAATTTAGCGGTCTTAAATATTATTGCTCACCACTACGATAATCGTTCAATCACATCTAATGAACAATCATTTGATGTGCCTGCATCATCAATGAAACTTATACAAACACTAAGAAGTAATCTGGTTAAGTGGCGAAAAGATAACATCGAGGTGATAGCCGATGAATCTTAACGAGCTTGATTATAGGGTTGCTTTTTATTCTGTCTCAAATAATGGGCCTGAGGCAGGAGTTAGTGATAAGAAAGAAATTTTTAGTTGTTTCGCTGGTCTATACGAACCCACACAAAAAGATGTACAATTAGGAAATTTAGAAACAAGTAAACGTTCTGTAACTATTAATATTAGGGATGCACAGCCTGACTTTCTTCCTACAGTCAATAACGTATTTGAAATTAAAAATGGAATGTATGCTGGATTAACTTTTGACATTAAGAACGTTGCGCCTGCTAAAACTTTTAATTACATCAAAGTGGTAGGTGAAGAATCATAGGGATATCAATCAAAGGTGATAAAGAACTTATAGCATATTTAGAAAAGCAATATGGAAAATCAGCAACAAAGCGCATCACTGATTATGCATTAACTAAAGGTGGAAACAAAGTTGTGAGTATTATCAAAAGTAATATGAAAACTTTTAAGGACACTGGAGAATCGGTAGAAGAAACTACACTTTCAAAACCTATGACGATAAGCGGAGTAAGAACCGTTAAAATTCATTGGCGTGGTCCTAAGCAACGTTATCGTATTATCCATCTAAACGAATATGGTCACTTTGATCGTTCAGGAAAGTGGGTTAATACAGCAGGTAAAGGTGTTATTGAAAACGCTATGCGTGAAGGCAGAGAAACGTATTTCAGAACAGTAAAAGAAGAAATGAGAAAGAGGGTGTAATTTATTGGATGACATCACAATGAAAATATACGAAGCGATTATAGATAACAAAGAAATTATGAATCATGTTCAAAAGAACAATATTAAATTCTTTGATTATCCAAACGCACAAGAAATTAGAGATGTAGTGATTGTCATAGATCCATTAGATACACCTACACCTACTGATTTTGGTGATAATGATAATCTCACTTACGAATATTTTTATCAAATAGATGTATTTGTAAAACAAAAACAAGGAGTAAACGGACGAGTCCTATCCGATAGGCTCGTTTTTTTGTTGCAACGAATGATGTGGGAAGTATTGGGATTTGGTGAAACATCTTCCATTAAACCAGAATATATCAAAGAATTTAATATCTACCGACAAGCCAAAAGGTTTGAAGGTAAACAATATTTTAAAATTTAGGAGTGTTTTAATATGGCAGAGAAAAACTATCGTTCATTTACAGGGTTAACAGAATTTTATTATAAAGTTCATGGAGAAGGTGGAGTTCAAAAAGTTGCTGATCCAGAACGCATTAAATATTTACAAGAAATTTCAGTATCTAAAGATCAAGACATCGAGAAGGCATATGGTGATAACCAAGTTGCAGAAATGGCAGTTGCTAACGGTACTATCGAAGTAGAAGCTGGTTTCCACAAACTACCATTAGAGGACAGAGTTGCATTGTTCGGATTAGAAAAATCAGAGGACGGCATCGTGTCAGTTGGTAACGATACACCACCATATGTGGCTGTTATGTTTGCGAAAACTATGGAAGATGGTTCACGCGAGTATGTGGGATTACCTAAAGGATTATTCACATTCCCTGAATTAGAAGGTAATACAAAAGAAGATGGCGTAGAATTTAGTTCTGACTCTACTACCGCTGAATTTATGCAAGCTAAAGTTAAAGGCTTTGAAGAAGAAAAAGCAATGTTGTTAGGTCACGATGCTAAAGGTACAACCGTTATGAAAGATGCTATCTGGGAAGCTATCTTTGGCGAATCTGCACCAAGCAGCAACTCAGAAGAAACTAGTGATGCAGAATCAGGTTTAGGCGCGTAATAAACAGGAGGTTTAATTATGGCTAAGAAAAAATATGAAGTATTACACAAATTCATTGATTTAGAGGATAAGAAGAAAGTTTACGATACTGGAGATACTTATCCTAAACCAGCGAACAAAAAAATCTCTGATGAGCGTATTTCAGAGCTTTCTACAAGCAACAACAGACGTGGAAAAGCGTTAATCAAAGAATTAGAAGAATAACTATTATCGAGGACTTCGTGTCCTCTTTTTATTTGCAAATAAAAATCAAAGGAGCAATTATAAATGGCTAAACGTAATTTTATTAAATTAGTACAAGTAGACAAAAAAGGTAACGCAGTAACAGATACAGAAGGCAACGCAAAATTCGACACTTATATTACACCTACACAAATTCCATTCCGTAAAATCTATGATGCAGCTGATTTAATGGACGGTGCATCAGACGAAAACACTTCTGCACAAGAGAATATCGACCAAATGTTAGACATGGTGGTTGATATCTACAATAACCAATTTACAAAAGATGATTTACTAGACAGATTGCATGCACCAGATGCTGTAGAAGAGTTACAACAACAAATTCAATTTATTGCACAAGGTCAAATGGATGAAGAAAGAAAAAAGCAACTAGCGAGAATCATTTAAATTCCATCTCTTACAAAGAACATAAAGAAAATATGAAGAAACTCATGCTGCAAATGATTAAGGAAGGCGGTAAGGATATTAACGATATTTTAGATATGCCTTTTGCATTTTTCATGGAGTTAGTTGACGAAAGTAATAAGAAAAACGTCAAGAAAACAAACAGTATGATCGACGCGTTCATGTAATACATCTTATAAGCAAGGAGGTGGAGTGATGGCAGAAAGAATTAAAGGATTGCAGATTGATCTGTCAATGCGAGATGTAAATATAAGTAAGACACTAGCTGGAGTAAAAAGGGAATTTAGAGCATTAAACTCAGACCTCAAACTATCAAGTAATAACTTTAAGTATGGAGAAAAAAGTGCTGCTTCTTACAAATCTCGAATGAATGATTTAGATGGTGCCATTAAACAAGGCACAGCTAATTTAGATTCACTCAAAAATCAATACGAAGAAGTTGCACGAACACAAGGTGCTAATAGTGCTAAAGCTGTCAGATTACGTACTGAGTACAATAATCAAGCCATAGCAGTTAATAAAATGAGAGATGAATATAGTAGATTAAACAGTTACTATAAGGAAAATTTTTCCATTGCAGGTCGATTGAGCAATTCTTTTAAAAGCGTTGGTTCAAACATGCAGAATGTAGGTCAACAAGCACAAAATTTAGGTAGTTCTCTTACAAGTAAAATTACTAAGCCAGCATTAGTAGCTGGTACTGCAATGGCAGGTATAACGGCTAAGCTAGGTTTTGACAGATTGGTCGGTCTTGATACTGCCAAAGCAAAACTCGAAGGTTTAGGCTATTCAACTAAAGAAGTGGGTTCGATTACTGAACAAGTAACACATGCGATTCAAGGCGGTATGACAACAATGGCTGAAGGTACCGATGTTGCAGCAGGTGCTTTAGCGGCAGGAGTAAAACAAGGTAAAGAATTAGAGAAGTATATTAAATTAGTTGGTGATGCGGCTGTCGGAAGCAATAGACCGGTATCTGAAATGGCAATGATATTTAATAGAGTTCAAGGTCAAGGAAAACTGATGACTCAAGAATTAAATATGATTGAAGAAGGTATGCCTGGATTTAGTAATGCTATGGCTAAACATCTTGGTGTTTCCTATGACGCTTTCAGAGAGATGGTTACCAATGGAGAAGTAAGTTCTAAGGAATTTTTAGAAGTTATGGATGACTTCGCTGGTGGTATGGCAGGAGCTTATTCTAAATCTTGGAAAGGTATGGTACAAAACTCTAAAGCCTATATAGGTCAAATTGGAGAAGCGTTCTTAAGCAGTACCTTTGAACAAGCCAAAGGTGGTTTGCATGAATTTGAATCTATGTTGAAATCGCCAGGAGCCAAAGAATGGGCAGCTAAAACTGGCGAACAACTTGGTAATACATTAGCTTCGATTGGCAATGGCATTAAAGGCCTAATAGATTGGTGGCAAAATTTAGACGGTTCCACTCAAAAAACGCTAGGTGGAATTGTTAAATGGTTAGGCATCACTTTAGTTACTATGGGACCTGTTTTAACAATATTCGGTAAGTTTGTAAGAACCATTGGTGGTATGTTTAGTGGTTTATCGACACTTATAACATTCATGATAAGATATAATGCTGCAGCCAAAATGAGCGCAGTTGGTCAAAAGGTATGGAATGGTGTTACTGCTACTGCTCGTGGTATCGCAAATGGCTATAGATTAGCAATAGCAGCTTTAAGTACATCTCAAACTATACAAGCTTTGAAAACTAAAATTGCTGCAGCTGCAACAACGGCTTGGACTGCAGTTACTAAAGGTGCAGCTTTAGCAACTAAAGGCTTAGGATTAGCTATAAGATTTATGACTGGGCCTGTCGGTATAGTTATTACAGCCATCGGATTATTAGTAGCTGGACTTATTCATTTATGGAAAACAAATAGCTCGTTTAGAAATAGTGTGATTACTGCTTGGAATGCTATTAAAAATGCAGCGGTAGCCATATTTGGATTTATCAAACCTTATATTATTAATATTTGGAACGCAATTAAAAACTCTACAATTGCCATTTGGAACGCGATTAAAAAAAGTGCTGTAATAATATGGAACGCTATTAAATTTGCTGTTCAACATCCTATTCAAGCATTAAAAAATGTCTTATCAGCTTTATGGAATGGCATGAAAAATGCTGCTATTAAAATCTGGACGTTGCTTAAAAACGGTGTTATAGCAATTATTAAAGCGTATGTTGCGCAAGTAAGATTTAATATCAACCTTATTAAGCGCATAGTAGTTACGATATTTAATGCTATTAAGAGTTTCTCCATTAAAGTGTGGACTGCATTAAAAAATGGTGTATTAGGAATTATTCGAGCTTTGCGCAAAGGCGTTCTATCTGTATTTAACGTATTAAAAAAAGGTATTGTTGTAATATTTAATGCTGTAAAGAATGCCACAGTTAAAATCTGGACGGCTATAAAAAAGTCAGTAGTGAATAAAGCAAAAGCATTATGGTCTGGAGTTAAAAATACATGGAATGCACTCAAAAAAGGTACAATTGGCATATTTAAAGCAGTTGGCAGTTTCATGAGTTCTAAATGGAACAGTATTAAAAAAGGTACTGTTAATAAAGCGAAAGCTCTATGGTCAGGCGTCAAAGGTGCTTGGGGATCACTTAAAAAAGGTACTCATAACACCATGAATGCTGTAGGTGGCTTCATGAGCAAGAAATGGAATGGAATTAAAAGTACTACTGTATCTATAGTAAATAGCATGAAATCGAAAGTTATGGGCACCATGAATAAAATGAGAGACGGTATCAAAACAGTTACCGGTAAAATTGGTAATCTTTTTGGCGGAATGGTCAAAGGTGTTAAAAAAGGATTGAATAAATTGATCAGTGGCGTTAACTGGGTTGCTGATAAATTAGGTATGGATAAATTACCGTCTATTAAATTAAGTACAGGGACAAACGCATCTAGAAAATATGTGAGTCATGGGAAAATTAATCGAGACACTTTTGCAACAGTCGGAGACAAAGGTAGAGGTAATGGCCCTAGTGGATTTAGGCATGAAATGATTGAGTATCCTAACGGTAAAACGACTATTACCCCTAATAGAGACACAACTACATTCTTACCTAAAGGTTCAAAAGTTTATAATGGCACACAAACTCATACGATGCTATCCCAAATGCCTCGTTTTAGTATCGGTTCAGCCATCAAAGAAAAAGCTGAATATATGTTTGAAAAAGGTAAAAAAACTATTAAAGGCACAGTAGGTAAAGGCAAAGACTTGGGAGGAAATGCAGTAGATCAAGTGAAGAAAGTTGGTTCCGAGGTTGCGGTTAAAGCTAAAAAGGTTGGAAGTGCAGTTATATCAGGTATAGGAGATGTATTTGATTATATAGGAGACCCTGGTAAATTAGTTAACAAAATTTTTGACAAAGTTGGATTTAACTTTAATTTTCTCAAAGATGCACCTTTACCTTTTGATTTAATGCAAGGAGCCTACAAGAAATTAAAGAGTGGCGTCAAATCATTATTTGACGAATGGCTTAATGATGCCGGTGGTGGCGATGGCTCATCCTTTACTAAGTTCCCAATTACTACGGGGTATTATCCTAATGGTGGTGCTCCTGGTTATAGTTTTGGTGGAGGTCATCATTATGGTATTGACTTTGGTGCCCCTTTTGGTACGACAATCAACGCTACGAATAGCGGACAGTTAGGTGAACTGCATAACTTTGGCGGAGGGCTTGTTGCAAGACTTTTAACAGGTCAATTCACGTTATTCTTTATGCACTTATCTAAAATATTGAAACACGGTAAAGTACAAGCAGGAGAACCTATAGCTAAAACAGGTAATAGTGGTAACTGGACTACTGGTCCTCACTTACATTTCCAAGTTGAAAAAGGTAGACATAATGATATTACTAACCAGAATACTGTAAACCCACTCAAGTGGCTCAAAGGTCACGGTGGCGGAAAAGTTGGTGGTAGTGGTTCTGCAAACGCACGTAGAGCAATACAAAGAGCACAATCTATTTTAGGCGGACGTTATAAATCGCCTTATATTACTGAACAAATGATGAGAGTTGCCAAACGTGAGTCTAACTTCCAAGCGGGAGTAGTTAATAACTGGGATAGCAATGCTAGAGCCGGAATACCTTCTAAAGGTATGTTCCAAATGATTGAACCATCTTTTAGAGCATATGCTAAACCAGGACATGGAAACATCTTAAATCCAACTGACGAAGCTATATCTGCTATGCGTTACATTGTAGGTAAGTGGGTTCCTATTATGGGGAGTTGGAGAAGCGCATTTAAACGAGCTGGTGACTTTGCTTATGCTACAGGCGGGGTTATTAATACCTCAGGAATGTATCAACTTGCTGAGGGTGGTTATCCAGAAATTGTAATTCCTACAGATCCAAGCAGACAATCAGATGCGATGAAATTGTTACATCTTGCTGCGAGTAAAATTAGTGGAAATAACAGAAATAAACGACCTAACCAATTACGTACACCTAGTGTTACTAGTAATACAGTTGATAACGCAGAATTACTACTACAAATGATAGAAAATCAACAGAAACAAATAAATGTGTTAATGGAAATAGCACGAAGTAATAAAACTATTGAAAAACAACCGAAAGGTTTTTCAGAACGCGATGTAAGTCAGGCACAAGGTTCAAGGTTAAGACTCGCTGCTTATAGCCAGGGAGGTTTATAAATTGGAAAATAAAAAAGTAAAAATATTTAACGATCATTTCGAAGAAACGCTAACGGATATCCCTTATCTTAAATTTCTAGAATTTGAAGAAGAGGATTTAGATAGAAAATCTAATCAGATTGAGGTTAATGGTAGCGATGGCGTTTTACAAGGACCGATGAATTTCGGTCCTTTCAATTTGATATTGAGATTTTCATATAAAGGTACCGATTATAAAGAATATAGATTAGCAAAAGAAAAGTTACGTCAATTGATAAATAGAAGAGATCCTTATTTTGTATGGCATTCAGATATGCCGGGTAAAAAGTATGCAGTTATACCAGAGGGTGTCAGTAATGAAAATCTAACAAGTCAATTCGGACTTATTGAGGTGACTTACTCTGTATATAAAGGATATGCAGAATCATTAAAAGATACTTCGGAATTTAGTTGGACTGATGAAAGTTGGCAGTTTGAACAAGGCGTTATAGGAAATGATGAAGTTAAATATAAGCACAATATTCGTTACTTTAAAATATTTAACGGTTCTAAAGATACGATTAACCCTTTATTAAGACACAAATTGAATATTAATTGCACAATTACAGCACCTCATGGTTTTGAAATCGTTAATCTAACCACTAATGACATATTTGAATATAAAAAACCTCTCAAAAAGCGTAATACGGTTTCGATTATAGGGGTGCATCCTTATATTAATAATAAAAGAGTTGGTAAAGATACAAATTATGATTTTATTACTTTAGCGCCGGGTTGGAATGAAATTTTAATTAGAGGTCACAATATATCCAATATTCCTAAAACAGAATTTATATTTAATTACATTTATAGGTAGGTGAGAATATTGGAAAATCTAATATTTATGAATAGAGAAGGGACATTTTCGGAAATTGTTAATGACTTTGATTTTGGTTCCTTTAAATATGAATATGAACAAAATAATGAGCGATCTATATCTCTCACTGCTTATAAAACTAATGTTAACGCCGATATATTCGATAGTTTGATTAATGAAAATTATTTAATTTGGAAGGGCCAGAAATATGTTATTAAATCTACTGAACTTAAGTATGAAGAAGGTGTAATACTTAATGAAATTGAGGCTAAGCATATTTCTATGGAATTTCAAAATCATTATGTACCTAAAGATTTAGATGATGAATCATTGAATGATGAAGATGAGACAGAAACAAAAATTTCTATGAAAGTTAAAGAGTACCTTGATTTTGCATTCAAAAATAATAAACTTAATTTCGATTATAAGTTACATGGAAAATTTAATGAGAGTAAATATATTGAAGAGTTCGGAGATAAAAATGGTTTAGAACATCTTATTGAAGGTGCTGAGTATTTTGGTTATATATTTTTTGCTGATAATAAAACTTTCCATATTTATACACCTGATAATTTTTATAAAAAATCAGATGAAATATTAGTTTATAAATATAACAATAGTTCGGTTTCGGCTAAAACAATCACAACTGAATTACGCACCTACATTCAAGGATATGGAAAGAAAAAGTCAAAATCCGAAACGAAAAACTATAAAACTATAAAGCCTAAAGACTTCTCATACTCTGGAAATTTTAATAAAGAAGGGACTTGGTCTACTGAACATATAGGAGACTCCTTTTATAAGACATTTGATTGTAAGTGGGGAAATGAAAACTTAACTTGGAATCTTAAAAAAGGACCTAAAGGTGGAATAATCGAAGTGTTTATTGATGATAAGTCCAAAGGGACTTTTGATTGTTACAGCGCTCATGCTTCGACGCAAAAAGTGATTTTAGCTAAAGGATTATCAAAAGGTAAACATTCTTTTAGAGGAGTTTTTAAATCGAAAAAATCCGGCATTGATTATAAGAAATCTAATCCAGTCATGTATGTTGGTACTAGTAAAAGTAGTGTTTTAAATCTAACTGCAGTTCTTAAAGGTAAAGATATTTATCATGTATATGCTGAATATAAGTCTCCATATTATAAGCAATATGGTAAATCAGAAGCCCCTACAATATATGATGATAATATTACAAGCCAATCAGAGTTAAAGAAGAAATTAAAAGAAACACTTGACGATATTCCAACAATCGAAGTAGCAACGAATTATTTAGGATTAGAAAGTATCCATGAAAATAATACTATTCGATTTATACACAAACCTATCGGGTTTAATACAGATTTAAAAGTTGTCAAACTTACTGAATATCACCCCCTTGTTTCGCAGCCTATTGAAGTAGAATTCAGTAATGCTCAGAAAGATATTATACAAATGCAATCACAGTTCAATCGTAGATTAAGAAAGGTTAATAATCTTATGAAAAAAGGATTCAAAACTAGTGACTATTCTTTAAATGTGTTAGAGGAATATAACGAAACAGTAGGAAGTGTATTGATTGATGAGTAAAGAAGTATCGATAAGATATCTAATAGATAGAAATGGAGAAGAATATTTTCCAGTTACGCACATAGAGGCAGTAATAGGTTCAGGTGTTTACTTAGATAAAATAGAAAATTTGGAAAAAGAAAATGAAGAACTTAAAAAAAGAATATCTCATTTAGAGAAGGAATAAAAGGAGGTTCATAAAATGTTATTAACTTTAGACTTTCCTATTCAAATAGGACACACATTTAGAACCAAGATGATAAATAATTTTAGAATAATACTTAATTATTATAATGAATTAGATCATCGTCATCGAGCACACGCAGAAACTAAGCATCATGCTCATCAAGCCATGCAAGTTGATTATAGAAATACAAACGTTTCTGCATTTTTAGATTATCTTAATGGTAATATTAATGGGCTTGTTTTAGGAGCAAATGGAGACGGTATAGCTGAAACAAAACAAGCCAGAGTATCAATAGATGGTACTGTACATCCTTTGTTGCAAGAAAGGCTTCTTCATGACTTCTTAGGAATTAACAGAAAATTAGATAAAGAAATACATTCAAATGGTGCAGTTGATTTTATTTGGAATCCTCCATATATACCGGGAAATAGATTAGGTGAAAATGGAACACCAAATAATTGGGAACCAGAAGCCCATATTGAAGCATTTTTAAACCCTTTAGTTGATAATCAATACGTTACAAAAGAAGTTGTCGGAGAAGATACATCAGGAAAATATAATGTGTACAAATTCACGTTTGAACCGCAAAATTACAACAAAACTTTACTTATCACTTCATGTATACATGGTAATGAAACCACTGGATTTTTCGATATGTGTCATATACTCAACCTATTGGTCAATGAGTGGGAAAAATATCCTTAATTAACTTACTTAAGAAAAAATGTACGTTTAATTTATGTTCCTATGGTTAACCCGTGGGGATTTGCAAATCAAAAAAGAGAGAATGTGAACAATGTAGATTTAAACAGAAATTTTGATTATAACTGGAAGGCAGGTAAAGGGACAGATCCAGATAAATCTAACTTCAAAGGCAAAAGTCCTTTTTCTGAAAAAGAATCACAAAATATGCGTAACTTAGTTCAACGTATAGATAATTTGACAGCTCACTTGGATTTGCATGATATCATTTCTGTAAATAATGATTACTGTTTATTTTATCCTCGATGGGCCAATCAAAAAAATAATAATATGACTCAACTCATTAACAATTTAAAAAGTAACGGAGATCTCGTTGTTTGGGGTTCTAGTACATTATCATCTTTTAGTAATTGGGTAGGTATTCGAAATAAAACAACGTCATATCTTTCAGAAATAAATGAAAAACGTGTCGGTGAAAAGAAAAGTCCCGAAGAAATGAGACGTTCAGTACGCTGGGTAGGTAATGTGATTTTTAGAATGGCACAATTTGAATCTTATCAAAATGGTCAAACATCTTTAGATCCTTTTATTAAAGTTATGGTCTATGATGATAGATTTAACAATAAAACATCTGAAGTCATTACCCTACGTGCAGAAAGGAATGAATGGCAACGTATAATGATGAGTCAGCAGCGTTTCAAAGTTTTAGCAAATGGATTTGTAGAGCTCTATGGATATGTGACTATAAACGTTGATAGAGATGTTACAGTGGGTATTAGTCCTAATATTGTTCAAAATTATCATCCATTCTTTGGGTTTAATAAAAGTAGAAAGCGTAATCTATTTTCAATTGAACATAGACTAAACAAAGGAAATACGACTTTTCCTATATATGCTGCTGCTGGTGTTCAAATGTCAACGATTACTGAACCAGGTACTAAACGTACTGATACAGTAATGCCAGTATTAGATGTTAAGAAAAAAGGTGCTGGTATTGTAACAATAAAACAAATTAAATTATTTGCGAAGTTCACTCCTACGCATTCTGCTAATTCCATTCAGATATTAAAATCTGGAGAATACGGTAATCTTAAAGAAGATACGTTCACACAAATTTACCCTAATACTATATACGATGATGATTTAAGAAACGTTATAAATGAGGAGGAAAAATAATGGAATTAAAAAAGATTGGTAAAATTGAAGTTAAAAATGAGCCTTACTTAAAACCGATATCTGATGAAGGTATCGGTTTTTATAATTTAGATGATAAAACTGCTGTTTTAAGATTTTATGTGACTAAAAACAACGAACCTTTATTAATTAGTGAAGAAAACACTGAAACGTACATATATCTTGAATCCTCTAACGGTTCTAATCAAGTAGTAGAAAATGTACGTTTTATTGACCCTTTGAATGGTGTTATTGAAGTAACCATACCTATTGAATTCTTACAAGCTTCAACGAATACAACTGTTATAGGTCAAATATATATTTCGATTAATCATCTAAATCAGGTAGATAGCGATAAATCATCAACTGCAGTTTTAAACGAATTTGAATTCGAAGTGGGTAACGCAATAATAAATAAAATTAATGGTGCAACTAAAATTAAATATATCCGTATGTTTGATGAATTAAAAAGACAAATTAATGCACGAGCTACTGAAATACAAGAACAATTAGATAATTTAGAAGATTACGTTGTTAAAGTGAAAAATGCAAGTGATGAAGGAATTACAAAAATTCAGATTGAAACAAAAAAAGGATTGGACATACTTAATCAACAACATAGTAAAAGTTTAAAAGACGTCGAGGAATCTCTTAACGCGGCTAAAAATACAATTCAAAATCTTTATGAGGAATATGACAACGATATTGAAGTAAAAGGGGGACAATATCTAAAAGATTTAAGAATCGAAGTTAGGAATATTGAAAATATATTAAGTCAAGAGGGATACGTCACAATTGATGAACATCGTAAAATCATTACTGAAATTCAAGAAAAGTTACCTGAATCTTCAGATTGGATCGAATATGATTTAATTAATGGAGCTATAAAAAATAGGCATTATAAAGCTGAAGGGCAAAATGGTTTTAATTGCGCGTATAAAACTATTCAACATCAAGACTACAAGGAAGTGATTTTAAGAATTAACGCTGACAATTTCAAAAGTGGAACTGCTATAGCGAAGTTACCGAGTGAATTAATTACAAGTACGCAAACTGCGTTCCTAAGAACGGTGCCTGTTAAAGCTTGTGGTGCTCAATTAACTATTGAACCTAATGGAGATGTTAAAGTTTATATTTCTCAGAGCAATCAGTGGTCAGTAAGTCGTGAAGCATATATTTACGGAGAAATTAGAATGATAGATAAAAGAGGTGAATAAAGTGATGGATACTTATAAATCTATGACTGAACTTGTGAGGAATGAAAAGGATTGGATGATTGAGACGCAAGATAGAAATAGTAAATCACTTATAACTGCTATACACGGAGGCGGTATAGAGTGCGGTACTTCTGAATTAGCGTTATTGGTTGCAGAATTATCGAATGTAAACTACTTCACTTTTAAAGGTTTAAAACCGAAAAACAATAGGACTCTACACGTCACTTCAACAAATTATGATAATCCCAATTTACTATATTGGAATCAATTTATGAATGTAACAATAGCCATACATGGTTATTCAAGCAATCAGGCAAATAGTTATATTGGTGGATTGGATGAAAGACTTATATCTCTTATTACTCACAATTTAAAAGTTTCAGGTTTTAATGTAGAAGCCGCTCCTGAAAGAATTGCTGGTAAAGATATTAATAATATAACTAACAAAAATGCCTATGGAATGGGTGTACAGATTGAAATATCAACTCAGCAAAGAAAAGAATTTTTTAGTCGAAACGATTTTAGTCAAAAGAATAGAGAAAATACACATAATTGGACAGAAGATATGTATTACTATGCTAATGCTATCTGCGCTGCAATTAATGATAGAAAGTGGGTAGAAGCATGAAAAAAACACACCGTATGACTGAAATGGAATATATTAATGTTATTTCTTTATTATTTATTGGAACAATAGGTATGGCTCGAGGTTCTTTTTTTATATTTGCTTCTGAAATTCAAGTCGATAAAAGCCCATTGTATAGTAGTATTAATGAAATAATCCCCTTAAGTATTTGGGGGATTCCATTCTTTATAGGAGGATTATGTTTAGCAATTGCAGCTATGGCTTTACCTTATAGAAATATTAACAAAGTTTATAGTATCACTCTTATTTTAGGAGGGATTATTTGTTCTGTGTTTTTCTTTGTAATTACGTTAGCTGGTATTAGTGATTCTTTAAATTGGATGTCACCTCTTATTTACTTTTTAACTACTTTAACGTGTGGTGGTTATGCTTACTTTGGAGTGTTGCATTATGCCAAACAATGAATTGCCCCAAAGTTATTATGACGATAGGGACGCTATTCATAAAAGAATAAGAGAGGTTGATGAAAAACATACGAACAATTATAACAATTTAAGTGTGCTATTAGCAGAATTTAAACCTACACTTAATCAAATGGTAGATGCAACTAAAGAGATGAGTGCTGAACAGAAAAAGACAAACCGACAAATCATAGAACAAGGTCAACGATTGTCTCTCGTCGAAAAAGATACTCGAATGTTTAGGGAACATTTAAGTCAAGAAGAACAAGAAGCAAAAGAGAAAGGTAAAGAAAATAAAGAGTTTATTTTAAAAGCTACAGGTATATTTGTTGGTGGAGGTGGTGTGGCTTGGCTTATCCATCCATTGTTCGACTTTTTAAAAAATGTGATTAATTAAAGTGGTATTTAAAGAAAAAATCATAGTAAAGCATATATAACTTTAAAATCTTTCAATTTTGTAAGTTTAAGATGTCATTTTGTAAGAATAGATAAAAGCAATTTTCATTAGAATCTTCTACAATTAAGTTGTAATTAAATTGAAGGAGAGTTCTTTAATGAGAGATTTAAAAATTTTATTAATTCCTATAATAATCATTATATTATTAGTAATGGGATTACTTTTCGGATTGAGAATTTACGGTGATTATCATCCAAGTAATGAAAATGTAAAAAGTTTGAATATGAAGAACCCTCTTGAGCCGACAAAAGAATATTATGTAAAAACTACTAAACCAGTAAAAGAAAAGCCTAAAGAAGATGCAGATCAAACTCATGTATACGAAACAACAGGTTATGATAAAAAAGGTAACAGTAAAAAAATCAAATATGTAGGAATGAAAAGACTAAAACTCAATCACTATTTAAAAATTAAACAAAAATTAGATACAGTTAAAAGTTATGAAGAAGTTAAAAAAGATGACATTCCTAAAGAAGCACGTAAACATTTAAATTAATATATTAGAGTCTGGGACATAAATCCTAGGCTCTTTTATTTTACTATAAAGGAGATGTATTTTTTGAAAATTAACTGGATTAATCGTTTTAAAAACGGAACAACACTCACAGCTTTAGTAGGTGCTGTATTATTATTTGCTAAACAAGTAACCGAAGCATTTGGTATAGATATATCAAGTGAACTTGAAACAATCAGTAGTATTCTGGGAAGTATTATTACAATACTTGTAGCTTTAGGTATTGTTACAAACCCTAACACTAAAGGCGTTGCTGATGCTGGTATCGACCTAGAACTAAATAAACCACGTAATCAAAAAACGCACCCTGTACAGTTTAAAAGTGAGTCAGGGGTAGTGAAACCTGAAGTTTTCGACACTAACGAACCGTTTACTGATGATTCTGATGAAGAAGAATTCGAATTTGACAACGGTGGAGGAGGAGCTCCAGATGAAAACACAATCTTAAATCAATAAACGCTTAAGAGATTATAAAAACGGTGTAGTAGATAGTCCATACAGAGTTAAACGTTGGACCAGTTATGATGCTTCCTTTGGTGCTATGGAGCCAGGTTGCATTGATAAAGACCGTGCTTATCACGCACAGTGTATGGACTTGGCGATAGATTATGTAATGTGGTTAACTGATAATCAAACAGAGATGTGGGGCGATGCTAAAAGCTCTATAATAAATAAATTCCCTAAAGGGTGGAAGATTGTAGAGAACAAGCCATCTACGATACCTAAAGAGGGTTGGATTGCAGTATTTACAAGTGGCACTTATGCTCAATATGGTCACATTGGTATTGTATATAATGGCGGTAATACGAATAGCTTCCAAATTTTAGAACAAAATTGGAATGGCTGGGCTAATAAAAAGCCTAGCTTACGATGGGATAACTATTATGGTTTAACACACTTTATTGTTCCACCGGTAGCAAAAGAAATAGAAGAACCTAAAAAAGATGTAAAATCAGCTCCTAAACAGTCAATTAAGAAAAGTAGTAGCATCAAAGTTAACACGCATCATATAAAAGGTTGGAATATGACTAAGAGAGGTCGTAAACCTAAAGGTGTAGTCATTCATAATGATGCCGGTACAATGAATTCTAAACAATACTACAACAATTTGGTAAACGCTGATTACAATAGGTTGGCAAGAGGTATAGCTCACGCATATGCTGATAGAAATGGTATTTGGGAAGCTATATCAGAAGATAGAATTGCTTGGCATGTTAAAGATGGAGTAAAACCAGGTTCTGGTAATTTTGAATTCTACGGAATCGAAGTTGACCAATCAATGTACGTTGGAGATAAAGATTTCCTTAAAAATGAACAAACAGCTCTTAAATTCGCAGCGCATAAACTTAAAAAGTGGGGGTTACCAGCTAACAGAAATACTGTTCGTTTACACAATGAATTTAGTTATACAGCTTGTCCTCATCGTTCTGCTAAATTACATGCTGGCATTGATCCAACAAAACAAGCATGGACTAAGGCAACACAACTTAAGTTAAAAGATTACTTCATTAAGCAAATTAGGGCATATATGAAAGGTAGTACACCTAAAGTTACTACAGTTAAAAACAAACCTGGCAGTGCTTCTACTCCTGCTAATAGACGGGATATGAATGGTTGGAAAATCAATAAGTATGGAACTTATTACAAATCAGAAGTAGCTCACTTTACGCCAGATACTCCTATTAAAACTCATTATGTTGGACCGTTTAGAAGTTGTCCTGTGAGCGGTGTATTACAGCCAGGTCAAACAATAAAATACGACACTGTATGTAAACAAGACAGTCACGTTTGGGTGAGTTACACAGCTTATAATGGTAAAGACGTTTGGTTAGCTGTGAGAACATGGAATAAAACAAATGATAGTTTAGGAAAATTGTGGGGTACAATCAATTAATCTGTTATAATGCAATTACCACGTCATTATACAAGGGTAGTCGCTATGGCTACCCTTCTTATAAAATATAATTAATTATGTCTATAATATGAAGATGTTAGATTGATATTAAAAAAACATAGTTTAACACTACATTGGTTACACGGTCTGTGCTATAATTAAATTACATACAATTTAATCTTTTTTACTTCTTTATAATTTTCTCTACCACGTTCTTAATGGGCGTGGTTTTTTGTGTACACGTGTCAAATACGTGTCAAAATAGTTATACTCTTTTAGTTTTATTTAGAAAATAAATCTTTGAAAACACTGTATTTATGGCTATTTAGTTTTATTTAGAAATTTATTTTTATCCCTCCGTTTCCGTTCATTAGTAAAAATCAGTTTAATTCTGATTAACTAAATTACGCTAGAACGTTGATGTATCAACGTTCTTTTTCTTTATACAATAAAAAAACAATTTCTATATTATTTCAATAGAAATTGTCTTTATTTACTTATCCTAGAACTTTATCTCCGGACTCTTTCTATGCATATCTATGGTTTATATTCTATTATCTTAAACTTAACCAAAAAATAAACATCAAAAGTAACAATAACAAATTTGATTTTTGTAAAATATAGATATCTTCAAATTTTTTAAATCATTCAAGCTAATATATAAGTATCTATCCTTATTTTAAAAAAGAACGTTATTCCTATATAGGATCAAGTCAAGAAGAAACTCGTTTTCAATCGTTTCAAAACCCTCTTAAATTTTGGGCTTACTTCTATTTATTTTTCCTACTTTTACAACTAAATAAATAGTATTAACAACCATCACAATAGTATATGGAATTAATATATGGATTATCAGATTGATATACAAAAATTAACCCAAGTAAAAAAATGGAATTTAAGATAGTTGCTATAAAATAACCTTTATCTAATACTGTGTTTTTATCCAAAATAAGAACTCCTTTTTTAGGCAATGTCAACATAACTGCTTTATTGACGTTGAGCCTTCGAAAACTCTTAACAAACTAAAAACTTGTCGAATCGTTGGCTTAATAGCTCACGCTATGCGACATTCGTCTTCAAGTTTAGTTAAGAGGCTTCTTCTCAACATTAATAAATTTTCTCGGCATAAATGCCTAGTCTTTATTTATTCAGTAGATTTAAAAACTAAGATAAATAAACTTTTCATTCAAAAAAAGCATCTGAATATTGAATTATCCCAGAAGTTTTATCCAAAGCATTTTTCTTTAATTCAATAGCCATTAAAAATTCGTCTGGTACTTCAAAAGGGGCTTTAATACCCCAGTTAGAAGCTTTTTTAAACCCAAATTTTGGATAATACTCTGAGTGTCCCATCACTATAACCGAATCAAAATTAAGCTTTTCTGCTACTTCTAAAGATTTTTGTATCAAACTTTGACCTACGCCTTTATTTTGATAATTAGGTAAAACAGAAACAGGCGCTAAAGCTAATGACTCTATAGATTTCTCATCTTTAACAATAAAAATTTTAGATAACAATATATGACCTATAATTTTATCTCTATGCAATGCTACTAAAGATAAATCTGGAATAAACTCATCAGAATTTCTCAAACTCGCAACTAATCTATGTTCACTCTGATCACTATATTCTTCATTAGCAAACGCTTCTTTTACAACTTCTTCTGTAATCTTATAATCTTCCTTTTTTTCTTTCCTAATAAAAAAATTCATTCTCTCTCTCCTTATCCTAACTCATATTTAAGTTAAAAGATTTATAAAATAAATATCGATTTATCCAAGAAATATATCAATTAATACTTTTAGAACTAGAAGATTTATCTAATAAAATTTATTTACATAACCTAGTTTTATTAGATAAATCAAAAACTAATATTTTAATAAATTAAGAATGAAGAAAATATGATAAACGTATCAAAGATGTAGTTCGATAAATTGAGTAATTCGCATGTATATCACAAGAAAAAAAGAATGTTTGTGGCAACGAACATTATTAAAAAACGGAATTGCTAATCAATTCCGTTTTTTAATATTTCTATTTGTGATTGTTTTTATTTCTATTTGTGATTGTTTTTATTTCTATTT